>Ga0164243_10000774_pt1 | contig 55667 bp, 53 predicted proteins | sample OricompcompostOP_FD_108781 | JGI IMG/M metagenome (GOLD analysis project Ga0164243, IMG submission 108781) | Organic Plus compost microbial communities from Emeryville, California, USA - Original compost - Organic plus compost (OP) | ecosystem: Engineered > Solid waste > Mixed feedstock >... | reverse complement strand
GCGTCCGCCGAGAAGCGCACGGCGGCGTAGCGCGAGCCGGAGCGCGGCCACCTGCCGGCCGTGAGCAGCACGAGCAGCCCCCCGGCGGCGACGACGACCCCGGCGACGACGGCGAGCACGGGCCACGGGCTCGGGGAGACGCTGAGCACGGCGGCGCGGACCTCGTCCGCTCCGCTGACGCCGAGCGCCTTGCTCAGCAGGGCGAAGGCCGCCGTCACAGGATCGGCCAGCCCGATCGACGCGGCGAGGACCATGCAGCCGCCGAGGACCATCGTGAGCAGGCCCAGGACGATCCGCATCGCCACGCCGGCTATCGCGAGCGCGCCCACGGCGGCGAGGGCGGCCAGCGACAGCGCCGCCAGAGCCGCCCCGGCCTGCGAGCCGGGCACCACGACGTCCCCCTCCCCGGAGGACAGCCCGGTGACCCGCAGCACGAACCAGCTCTGCGACCACGCCAGGAAGCCCAGTCCCGCGCCGAGCAGGCAGACGGCCAGCGTCAGCCACTTCACCCGCGCCCCCCGCACCGCTCAGACCTCCCGGAAGGAGTTGGCCACGGCGACGGCGCGCAGCGGCGCGGCCGCCTTGTTCTGGGACTCGCGGTACTCCGAGAGCGGATCGGAGTCGGCGACCAGCCCCCCGCCGGCCTGCACGTACGCGGTGCTGTCCATGATGGTGGCGGTGCGGATGGCGATGGCGAGGTCGGCGTCGCCCGCGAGGCCGAAGTAGCCCACCACGCCCCCGTACACGCCGCGCTGAGCCGGCTCGAGCTCGTCGATGATCTGCAGGGCTCGCGGCTTCGGTGCACCGGAGAGGGTACCGGCGGGGAAGGTGGCGCGGAACACGTCCACCGCGTCCCTTCCCTCGCGCAGGGTGCCTTCCACGGTCGAGACGAGATGCATGATGTGGCTGAAGCGCTCGATGCGCATGAACTCCGTGACCGCGACGCTCGGCGCCTCGCACACCCGCAGCAGGTCGTTGCGGGCCAGGTCGACGAGCATCAGATGCTCGGCGCGCTCCTTCTCGTCGGACAGCAGCTCGGCCTCCAGCGCCCTGTCCTCCTCTGCGTCGCGCCCGCGCGGCTTGGAGCCGGCGATGGGATGCGTCATCACCCGCCGCTCGGTCACCTTCACGAGGGCCTCCGGGGAGGAGCCGACGACGGCGTACGGTCCGGCCGGCGAGGCGAGGGACAGCAGGTACATGTACGGGCTGGGGTTCAGCACCCGCAGCGCCCGGTACACCTCCAGCGGGTCGGCCGTGCACTCCTGCTCGAAGCGCTGGGAGATGACCACCTGGAAGATGTCCCCGTCGCGGATACGGTCCTTCGCGGTCGCCACCGCGGCCAGGAAGTCCTCCTTGCGGGTGCGGTGCCGGGGTGCGGGCTGCGCGTCCATGTCGATCGTGCCGACGGAGACCGCGGCGGGGCGGGCGAGAGCGTCCTGCAGCGCGTCCAGCCGCGCCTGCGCATCGTCCCAGAGCTGCTGCGGCGCCTCCGCGCCATCGTTCAGGCAGTTGGCCACGAGGGCCACGGTGCCTTCACGGTGATCGAGCACGAGCAGCTCGCTGGCGAACACCAACGCCTGGCCCGGCACCGCGTAGTCCGCCGGAGGGGCGTCGGGCAGGCGTTCCAGCTGGCGCACGGCCTCCCAGCCGATGTAGCCGACGAGGCCGCCGGTCAGCGGAGGATGGCCGGGGATCGCCGGCGACGCCCAGCGCCGGTACACCGCGGAGACCGCCTCAAGGGGAGCGAGGCGCTCCACCGGCTCGCCGAGCAGCCGCTCGGCGTGCAGCCGGGAGCCTTCCGCGGGCCGCCACGCGGCATGGTCGCCCTCCTGGCTGAGCACCCCGAAGGCCCCCACGCCCACGAAGGAGAAGCGCGACCAGACGCCGCCCTGCTCGGCGGACTCCAGCAGGAAGGTCCCCGCCCTGCCGGCGGCGAGCTTGCGGTACAGCCCGACCGGCGTCTCACCGTCGGCGAACAGCACGCGCACCACGGGAACGACCGGGCGCCCGGGCAGCAGCGCGTCGAAGTCCTCGCGCCGGGTGCTGCGCATCCTCTGCTCGCTCATCCCTGCGGGCGCTCGCCCACCGCGACGGCGAGCGGGTCGTTGTCGAAGCAGCTGCGTGCACCGGTGTGGCAGGCGACGCCGACCTGGTCGACGCGCACGAGCACGGCGTCGCCGTCGCAGTCCAGCGACAGCCCCTTCACGTACTGCACGTGCCCGGACGTGTCGCCCTTGCGCCAGTACTCCTGGCGCGAACGCGACCAGAAGGTCACCCGCCCGCTCGTGGCGGTGCGGTGCAGGGCCTCGGCGTCCATCCACCCGAGCATGAGCACCTCGCCGGTGTCCCATTGCTGCACGATCGCGGGCACCAGCCCGCGCGCGTCGAAGGCGACGCGGGAGAGCACCGACTCCCACTCCTCGGCCTCGCTCACGCGGCCACCTCCCCAGACCTGACGGACATGCCCGCCTGCGCCAGTCCCACCTTAACGTCCTGCACCGTGAGCGTGCCGTTGTGGAAGACGGAGGCGGCCAGCACCGCGTCCGCGCCCGCACGGATCGCCGGCGGGAAGTGGGCGACGGCGCCGGCGCCTCCGGAGGCGATCACGGGCACGGCGGAGATCTCCCGCATCGCGGCGACGAGCTCCAGGTCGAAGCCCTCCTTCGTGCCGTCGGCATCGATGGAGTTCACCAGCAGCTCCCCCGCCCCGCGGTCGATGGCCTCCGCCGCCCACTCCAGGGCGTCCAGCTCGGTGAGGCGGCGGCCGCCGTGGGTGGTCACGACGAAGCCGGAACGCGTCCCGGGCGTGCGCTTCACGTCGAGGGAGAGCACGAGCACCTGTGCGCCGAAGCGGTCGGCGATCTCGCCGACGAGCGCGGGCCGGGCGATCGCGGCGCTGTTGACGCCCACCTTGTCGGCGCCGTGGGCCAGCAGCCGGGAGACGTCGTCCACGGTGCGCACCCCGCCGCCGACGGTCAGCGGGATGAACACCTGCTCGGCCGTGCGGCGCACCACCTCGTACATCGTCGCGCGCTCGTCGACCGTGGCGGTGACGTCGAGGAAGGTGAGCTCGTCGGCGCCCTGCTCGTAGTAGCGGCGGGCCAGCACGACCGGGTCCCCGGCGTCGCGGAGGTTCTCGAAGTTCACGCCTTTGACGACGCGGCCGGCGGCGACGTCGAGGCAGGGGATGACGCGGACGGCGACGCTCATGGCCGCCTCACAGCCGCGCGGCGTGGATCGCCGAGACGAGGATGGCTCGCGCGCCCAGCTCGTACAGGCGGTCCATCACGATGTTGGCGTCGCCCCGCGGGACCATCACGCGCACCGCGACCCAGTCCGGGTCCCGCAGGGGCGAGACGGTCGGCGACTCGATGCCGCCGGCGATCGCGGTCGCCTCGTCCAGCAGCCGGGACGGCAGGTCGTAGTCCACGAGCACGTAGCGCCGTGCGATGAGCACGCCGCGCAGGCGCCGGTCCAGCACCTCCGCGCCGGCGATGCCGTCCCGCGCGGCGATGAGGACTGCTTGCGAGGACAGGATCGGCGGCCCGAAGATCTCCAGCCCTTGCTTGCGGAGCGTGGACCCGGTCTCCACGACATCCGCCACCGCGTCGGCCACGCCGAGACGCACGGCCGACTCGACCGCCCCGTCCAGGCGCACGATGGTGGAGGTGACGCCCCGGGCGGCGAGGAAGTCCTCGACGAGCCCCTCGTAGCTGGTGGCGATGCGCTTGCCCTGCAGCTGCTGAACGTCCTCGTACACGCCGACCGGCCCTGCGAAGCGGAAGGTCGAGTGCGCGAAGTCCAGCTCCGAGACCTCGACCGCGGGCGAGCGCGAGTCCAGCAGAAGGTCGCGGCCGGTCACGCCGACGTCGATCGCGCCGGAGCCCACATAGGTCGCGATGTCGCGCGGGCGCAGGTAGAAGAACTCGGCGTCGTTGCGCTCGTCGACGACGTGCAGCTCCTTCGGGTCGCGCCGGGTGGCGTAGCCCGCCTCCTGGAGCATGATGGCGCAGGTCTCGGAGAGGGTGCCCTTGTTGGGCACGGCGATCCGCAGCATGGTGGTCTTTCGCGTCTGTTCGTTCGATCGAGGGTGGTCGGGATGCCGGATCGGCTCAGAGATGTCGGTAGACGTCCTCCGGCGTGATGCCGGTGGCGAGCATCATGACCTGCAGGTGGTAGAGCAGCTGGGAGATCTCCTCCGCGGTGCGCTCCGCGCCCTCGTGCTCGGCGGCCATCCACACCTCGGCCGCCTCCTCCACGATCTTCTTGCCGATCGCGTGCGGCCCCGCCGCGACGCGCTCGACCGTGCTGGACGCCGCGTCGGCAGCATCGACCTTCGCCGCGAGCTCCGCGTAGAGGGCGTCGAAGGTCTTCACCCGTCAAGGCTATCGTGACGCGAGGCGTGGGCGTGCCCCTGCGCCGCCGCCCGCAGCGCCGCGATGGCCTCCCCCGCGTCGGCTGCGCCGTACACGGCCGAGCCCGCCACGAAGGTGTCCGCGCCCGCCTCGGCGGCGATGCCGACGGTGTCCTCGGTGATCCCGCCGTCCACCTGCAGCCACAGCTGCGATCCCGCGCGCCGCACGGCCTCGCGCGCCGCACGAAGCTTGGGCATGGTCTCGGGCATGAAGGCCTGGCCCCCGAAGCCCGGCTCCACCGTCATCACGAGCAGCTGGTCGATCTCCCCGAGCAGCTCCAGCGCCGGCTCGATCGGGCTGCCCGGCTTCACCGCGACGCCGACGCGCGCGCCGATCGCTCGGATCCGCCGGGCGAGACCGAGCGGATCGGCCGCGGCCTCGAGATGGAAGGTGACCGACTGGGCGCCCAGCTCCGCATAGCCCGGAGCCCAGCGGTCCGGGTCGTCGATCATGAGGTGCACGTCCAGCGGCACCGGCGAGACCGCCCGGATGCGCGACACCATCTGCGGACCGAAGGTCAGATTCGGCACGAAATGGTTGTCCATCACATCGACGTGCACGAAGTCGGCCGAGGCGATGCGCTCGAGCTCCGCCTGCATGTTCACGAAGTCGGCGGACAGGATGCTCGGGTTGATGCGGACCGTCACAGCACGAGTCTAGGAGGCGGTGCTCCGGCAGGCCGTGAGCCTGCCTGGGGGCTCGGGACAGCGGCGCAAGCGGCAGCGGGCTCGGCGGCAGCGGCGCAGACCGCTCAGCCGCGAGTGAGCAGGGCGAAGAACATGGCGTCAGTGCTGTTCCGGTGGGGCCATAGCTGGACGGATCGGGTCCCGCCCGCGAGGCCGAGCGGCTGCGGCGCGATGCCCTCGGCGATCGCGCGGGCGTCGAGCTCGCGCAGCCCGGACTCCGCGAGGGCCGAATCGACGGCGGCGCGGGTCTCAGCGAGGTGCGGCGAGCAGGTCGCGTACAGCAGCAGGCCGCCCGGCGCGAGCACACCCGCGGCGGCCCGGAGCAGCTCTCCCTGCAGCACGGTCAGCTCGGCCAGGTCCTCGGCGCTCTTGCGCCAGCGGGCCTCGGGCCGCCGGCGCAGCGCGCCGAGGCCGGTGCAGGGCGCGTCCAGCAGGATGCGGTCGAAGCCGCCGGGCGCGAAGCCCTCCACGGCGTCCGCGATGAGGCGCCCGTCGCCGGTGCGCAGCTCGACCGCGTCCTCGACGGCAGCGACCGAGCGGCGGACCAGCTCCACGCGCGCCGGCACCGCCTCGTTGGCCAGCAGCCGGGCACCGCCGATCCGCGCCTCAGCCCCCAGCAATGCCGCCTTCCCGCCCGGGCCCGCGCACAGGTCCAGCCAGCGCTCGCCGGCGGCGACCGGCCGCGCCCGCGCCAGGGTGAGCGCGACCAGCTGCGAGCCGGCGTCCTGCACGCGGATCGCACCCGCGCTGGCGCGCACCAGCGCACCGGGGTCTCCGCCAGGCAGGACGCGGCCCACCGGCGAGACGCCGGAGGGCTCGGCTCCCGGCGGCAGCAGCGCCTCGTCCGCCGCGCCGGGCAGCAGCGCGAGGTTGAGCCTGGGCGGCACGTTGTCCGCCTCGAGTAGCTCGTCGAGCTCGCCTGCGCGACCCTCGGCCGCCAGCGCGGCGCCGAAGGCGTCGACGATCCATTCCGGATGCGCCGACAGCAATGCCTTCCGCTCGCGCTCCGAGCGCGCCGAGTCGCCCACGCGCGCCCGCCACTGCTCCGGATCGGCTGCTCCCACGGCGCGCAGGACCGCGTTCACGAAGCCGGTCGCCCGCTCGCCCGCCACCGCCCGCTGCAGGCGCACCGATCGGTCGACGGCGGCGTGCGCAGGGGTCCGCATGCCCAGCAGCTGATGCGCGCCGAGCAGCAGCACGCGCAGCGTCCCCCGGGCGATCGCCGACGCCGGCCGGCGCGCGGCCAGCTCGACGACGCGCTCGTAGTAGCCGCGCAGCCGGAGCGTGCCGTACACGAGCTCGGTGGCGAAGGCGGCATCCGCCCCGCTGAGCCCGGTGCGCTCCAGGCGGACCGGCAGCAGCAGGTTCGCGTAGGCATCCGAGTCCTCGACGGCGCTGAGCACCTCGTAGGCCACCCGACGCGGGTCCGCGCTCCGATCGCTCATCCCAGCACCACTCCCGCCCCGCCGCCGGGAAGGCCGCGCGCCCAATCCGACGCGCTCATCGGCGTGCGCCCGGCCGGCTGCACCTGCAGCAGCTCGAGCGCGCCGGAGCCGCAGGCCACGAGGATGCGCCCTCCCGCAGGCAGCAGCGCCCCCGGCGCTGCGGAAGGGTCCGGCGAGCCCGCCGCCGCCCGTCGGGCGCGCAGCACCTTCACACGCGCGCCGCCGAGCTCCGTGAAGGCTCCGGGCTCGGGTGTCACCCCGCGGATCAGCGCGTCCACCGCACGGGAGTCCGCGCCCCAGTCGATGCGGCCGTCCTCCGCGCCGAGCTTCGCGGCGTAGCTGGGCTCGCCCTCCTGCTCGCGCTCGCGGGCGGTGCCCTCGGCGAGCGCCGCCACAGTGTCAGTCAGCACCCGGGCACCCAGGCCGGCCAGAGCCTCCAGCGCCTGCCCCGCAGTCTGCTCCGGGCCGAAGCGATAGGGCGCGGCGGCCAGCAGCGGCCCCGCGTCCAGCTCCCGCACGAGCCGGAACACGGAGACCCCGCCCTCGGCGTCGCCGGCCATGATCGCCCGTTGCACGGGGGCAGCGCCGCGCCATGCGGGCAGCAGCGAGAAGTGCAGGTTCAGCCAGCCGTGCGGCGGCACGGCGAGCGCAGCGGGCGGCACCAGGGCCCCGTAGGCGATGACGACGCCCAGCTCCGGCGCCGCGGCGGCGATCGCCGCGGTCGCGGGCTCGTCGATACGGGCCGCGCGCAGCACCGGGAGGCCGAGCTGCTCGGCCCGGGCGGCCACGGGCGAGGCGGTGAGCACCCGCTTCCGGCCCAGCGGCGCATCCGGACGGGTGAGCACGAGCGCGATCTCGTGCCCGGCCTGCACGAGCGCGTCCAGGCCGGGCACCGCGACCGCCGGGGTGCCCGCGAAGAGGATCCTCATCCGCGCTCACCACACATCCGGGTCGTCCATCCGTATCCGCAGTCGTGGCAGCTCCGGCTCCTCGGCGCGCCCGGCGGCGACCGCCCGGCGCCTGCCCGTCGCGGAACGCACCAGCGCGGCGCGCAGAGCGGAGGCCACGTCCTCCCCGCGAGCGTACCCGAAGCGCACGATCGCGCGGTCGATCCCGCCTTCCTCGACCGGCCCGAGCACGTCGACGTCGTCCAGGGCATCCAGAGCGGACAGTGCCTCGGCGACGGCATCGGGCGCGCCCGTCACCGTGGCGGAGCGGACGGCCGGGGGGAAGCGCAGCTCGGCGCGCTGCTCCAGCTCCCGCCGGGCGAACTCGGGCTGCCGCCAGGTGGCCAGGGCCTGCGCCACCGGCCCGCCGACGCCGGCGAGCACACAGGGCGCCCCCGGCCGGGCGAGGGCGACCGCGTTCGACCATTGCCGCAGGCAGTCGTCGGCCACGAAGAGGCTCTCCCGGGCGAGCATCCGTTCCCCGTCCAACAGCAGCACCGCCGCATAGCCGCCCGCGGCCAGCGGCTCGGCGCCGCGGGTCGCGACGACCAGCGCAGCGCGCGCATCCACGAGCGTGCGCGGAGACTGGCCGTCTGAGACGAGCACCCGGGCGCTCGGGAACGCCTTCGCGAGCTCCTCCGCTGTGCGGCTGGAGCCCGCGACGCCCGGGCGCATCCGCTCGCTGCCGCAGTGCGCGCAGCTCCATGCGGCTGCCAGCGCCCCGCACCAGCCGCACGCGGGAGCAGCGGACGCCGAGGCCTTGCGCAAGGGTCCGCCGCAGCGCGCGCATCGGGCCGGTCGGCGGCACTCCGCGCACAGCAGCACCGGCGAGTGCCCGGGCTGTCCCACCTGCACGAGGACCGGGCCGGTCCGCAGCGCCTCGCGCGCCGTGCGCCACGCCAGCGGCGGAATGCGGGCGCTGCCCGGCTCGGCCGCGGTGGCGAGCATGACGTGCGGCCGCGGCGCGGGGACGGACACGGCGCGCAGCCAGCCGACGCGCACGAGCCGTTCCGCCTCGGGGCTGCGCCCGTGCGCGGCGAGGACGAGCGCGCAGCCGGCCTGCCGCGCCCGCACCAGGGCCGCATCGCGCACGTGCACATACGGCGCCAACGGCTCCCGGTGCAGCGGGTCGCCGTCGTCCCACAGCAGGATCGCGCCGAGCGCGTGCGCCGGGGCGTACACGGCGGAGCGGTTGCCGAGCACCACGACCGGCTGGGGCAGCAGTGTGCGCAGGAAGCCGCGGTACCGGGCCGCCTCGCTCTGCCGGGTGTCCAGGCGCACGAGCCGCTCAGGCTCGACGACGGCGGACAGCGCCCGGGCGAGCTGCTCCACGTCGCGGTAGTCGGGCACGCAGAGGATCGCGCTGCGGCCCTGTGCGAGGCAGTGCGCCGCGAGGGCGGCCAGGGCCGCCGCCCAGCCGCCGGCCCAGCCGCCGTCCTCCAGCCGGACCGGACCGGGCGCCGCGGTCAGGGCGAAGCGCTCGCCGCGCTGCACCGCCCCCGCCCAGTCCAGGCCCGGCACGCCGAGCTCGGGAAGCGCCGGCCCGGGAAGCGCCGGCCCGGCCGCTGCGGGCGGCTGCACCGCCGGCACGTCCTCCGGCGCGCCCTGCTGCGCCTCGAGGAAGGCCTTCTCCACGCGCGCCTGCCGCGGCGGGATCGCCAGCCGCAGGATGTCGTTCGCCGAGCCCGCCGCCCGGTCGGCCAGCTCCCGGGCGAGACGCCACACCGCCGGGTCGAGCACGCGCGCCGGCGACACCACGGCGGCCACGTCCCGAGCCGCTTCGGCGAACTCGCTGCGCTCGGCCAGCTCGACCACATAGCCGCGCGCGGCCCGGCCGCCGCGCAGCGGAACGCGCACCCGCACCCCGGGCGCCACCGCGCCCTCCAGCTCGGGCGGGACCCGGTAGTCGAAGAGGCGGTCCAGCTGCGGGAGCGGGCTGTCCAGCACGACCCGTGCGAAGCTCATGCCGTCCTCCCGGGTGCCGCGGCCGCCGCGGCGCCTCTCAGAGCCGCGCGACCTCGCGCAGCTCGTCCACCTTGTCGGTGCGCTCCCAGCTGAACTCGGGCTCCTCCCGGCCGAAATGCCCGTAGCTCGCGGTCTTGCGGTAGATCGGCCGGATCAGGTCGAGCTCCTCGATGATCGCGCTCGGACGCAGGTCGAACACCTCCCGCACGGCCGCCTCGATCCGCTCCTCCGGCACATGCGCGGTGCCGAAGGACTCGATGTACAGGCCCACCGGATGCGCGCTGCCGATCGCATAGGCGAGCTGGAGCTCGACGCGGTCCGCGAGCCCGGCGGCGACGACGTTCTTCGCGACCCAGCGCAGCGCGTACGCCGCGGAGCGGTCCACCTTCGACGGGTCCTTGCCGCTGAAGGCGCCGCCGCCGTGCCGGGCCGAGCCGCCGTAGGTGTCGATGATGATCTTGCGGCCGGTGAGCCCCGCGTCGCCCATCGGGCCCCCGGTGATGAACGCTCCTGCCGGGTTGATGAGGAAGCGCGTGCCCGAGGCGTCCAGCCCGGACTCCTCCAGCACGGGCCGGATGACCTGCTCGGCGACCTCGGCAGACAGCTGCTCCAGCGAGACCTCGGCCGAATGCTGCGTGGAGAGGACCACCGTGTCCACCAGCACGGGCCGGGCGCCCTCGTACCCGACGGTGACCTGCGTCTTGCCGTCGGGGCGCAGGTACGGCAGCACGCCGTCGCGGCGGACCGCCGCGAGGCGCTCGGCCATGCGGCTGGCCAGCCAGTGCGCGATCGGGTGGTACACGGCGGTCTCGTTCGTCGCGTAGCCGAACATGATGCCCTGGTCGCCGGCGCCCTGCACGTCGTAGCCGTCCCGGGCTGTGTTCGTGCGCACCTCCAGGGAGGTCGACACGCCTGCGTCGATGTCGGCCGACTGCTCGCCGACGGAGACGGACACCCCGCAGGTGCGACCGTCGAATCCCATCTCCGAGGAGGTGTAGCCGATCTCGGTGATCAGCTCGCGGACGATGCCGCGGATGTCAGCGTAGCCGGAGGACTTGATCTCACCCGCGACATGGACGAGCCCGGTGGTGACCAGCGTCTCGACGGCGACGCGGGAGGACGGATCCGCCCGGATGAGCTCGTCGAGCACCGCGTCGGAGATCTGGTCGCAGATCTTGTCCGGGTGCCCCTCGGTCACGGACTCCGAGGTGAACAGCCGCACCGCGCTACTCGGCGTTGATGCGCAGGTTGAGCTTGCCCTCGTTGATCTCGTGAAGCGCGATCGAGAGCGGCTTGTCCTCGATGGTGGAGTCCACCAGGGGACCCACATTGTCGAAGAGGCTTCCTTCGTGCAGGTCCGAGTAGTAGTCGTTGATCTGGCGCGCCCGGCGGGCGGCGAAGATCACCAGCGCGTACTTCGACTCCACACGGGTGAGAAGGTCGTCGATCGGCGGGTCGATGATGCCGAGGGTGCTCATGGTCGCAGGGTGCTCCTTAGTCGATGTCCATCAATTCTACGATCTGCGCGGCGGCGGACTCGATTGTGTCGTTCACGACCACCGCGTCGAACTCGTCACGGGCCGCCAGCTCGACCTTCGCGGTCCGCAGCCGGGCCTCGCGCTGCTCGTCCGTCTCGGTGCCGCGGCCGACGAGCCGGCGCACCAGCTCGTCCCAGCTGGGCGGGGCGAGGAACACCAGCCGGGCCTCCGGCATCGCCGTGCGCACCTGCCTGGCGCCCTGGAGGTCGATCTCCAGGAGCACCTGCTGCCCGCGCTCCAGGGCCTGGAGCACAGGCCTGCGAGGCGTGCCGTAACGGGAGGCGTTGTGCACCGTGGCCCATTCCAGCAGCTCGCCCTCGGCGATGAGCCGGTCGAACTCGGCGTCGGAGACGAAGTAGTAGTGCACCCCGTCGACCTCGCCCGGGCGCGGCGGCCGCGTTGTGGCGGAGACGGACAGGTGCACCTTCGGGTAGTGCTCCCGGATGTACGCCGCGACGGTTCCCTTGCCGACCGCCGTCGGACCGGCCAGGACCGTGAGCCGGGCGCGGCCGTGCCGTCTGCCCGGACGCCAGGAGTCGACGAAGGCGGCCAGGCGCTCCCGCTGGTGCCCGCCGAGTCCGCCCAGGCGCTTGCGCGGGGAGATCGCCAGCCGCTCGAGGATCCGCTCGAGCTTGCGCTCCCCCACGGCCGGCAGGGACAGCAGGAACTCGGTGACCCGAAGCGACGCCTCGGCCGACGCGTGATCGGACCATGCCGCCGCCAGCACGCTGCGCGGCGAGCGCGTGCCCGCGCGCAGTGCGGCCTTCACGGCGGCGCGAGCGCGCCGGGCGGCGACGGCGGCGCGGGATGCGGCGACGCGGTCGACCTCCGGAGGCGAGGAGCTCATCCGCGTGCCTCCGCCAGGCGCCCGAGCAGCGCATTGCGCTCGCGGATGGCGGCGGCGACGCCGTCGGGCCCCGCCGCGAGGATCGACCGGGACTCGGTCACGATCGCCCCGGCGGCGTAGCGCCCCAGCAGAGCGCCGAGATCCTCGACCCTTGCGCCCTGGTGGCCGAAGCCGGGGGCGAGCACCGGCACAGCGGAGCGGCCGGCGGCGGCGACGTCGATGCCGAAGGCGTCCAGGTCGGGCCTGGCGCCGATGACCGCGCCGGCCGGCCCCAGGGAGCGCCCGCCGGCGAGCTGGGCCGAGCGGGCCTCCAGCGCCGCCAGCACGCTCGCCGCCACCGTCTCTCCGCCTGCGAGGCGCGCCGACTGGATGGGGGCCGCCTCCGGGTTCGACATCGCAACGAGGACGAACACGCCCTTGCCCGCGGCCGCGAAGGCCTCGAACGGGCCGAGCACCGTCTCGGGCCCCTGGAACCCGCTCAGCGTCACGGCGTCCGACTCCAGCGGCGAGCCCGGCTCGAGCCAGGCGCGCAGATACGCCTCCACGCTCGTGCCGATGTCCCCGCGCTTCGCGTCCGCGATGACGAGCAGCCCCGCCGCACGCGCCCGGCCGATGACCTCCTCCAGAGCCGCGTAGCCCGCCGAGCCGAAACGCTCGAAGAAGGCGAGCTGCGGCTTCACTGCCAGGGCCGCGCCCGCCGCCGCGTCCACGACCCGCAGGCCCAGCTCGCGCGCCCCGGAGGCGTCATCGGGCAGGCCCCAGTCGGCCAGGAGGTAGGCGTGCGGGTCGATGCCGACGCACAGCCTGCCGACCGCCGCGAAGCCGGCCTCCAGGCGAGCGCCGAAGCCCGGCGCCGCTGCGCTCCCCGCGGCGCCGGCGCTCATGCGCCGACCCGCTCGAGGGCGTACTCCTGCAACGACTTCACGGAGAAGCCCTCGCCTGCGGCGCCCAGGGACGCCACCGCCGCGGCGAGCTCCGCGATCGTGGTGAACAGGGGCTTGTCCGCCGCGACGGTCGCAGCGCGGATCTCGTAGCCGTCCGCCCGCGCGGAGCGGCCCGAGGGGGTGTTCACGACCACGTCGATCCGGCCCGCGTTGATGAGGTCGACGATCGTCTCCTCGCCCTCGCCCGCCTCGCTCACCTTCGCGACAGTGCGGGCGGGGATGCCGTAGCGGGCGAGCACGTCCGCTGTGCCGCTGGTCGCGTAGATCTCGAAGCCCAGCTCCCCCAGCCGGAGGATCGGGAAGACCACGGCGCGCTTGTCCCGGTCCGACACGGACACGAAGATGGTGCCTCCCTGACGGGGCAGCGCCGCGTTCGCCGCGGCCTGGCTCTTCGCGAAGGCGGTCGGGAAGTCCCGGTCGATGCCCATCACCTCACCGGTGGAGCGCATCTCCGGGCCGAGCACCGAGTCCACGACGAGGCCCTCCCGGGTGCGGAAGCGCTTGAAGGGCAGCACGGCCTCCTTCACCGCGATCGGCGCGTCCAGCGCAGGCTGGGAGCCGTCCGTCTCCGGCAGCAGGCCCTCGGCGATCAGCGCGCCGATCGACTCGCCCGTCATGATGCGGGCGGCGGCCTTGGCCAGGGGGATTCCCAGCGCCTTCGACACGAACGGCACGGTGCGGCTCGCGCGCGGGTTGGCCTCGAGAACGTACAGCACGCCGGCGCCGATCGCGAACTGCACGTTCAGCAGCCCGCGCACCCCCACTCCGCGGGCGATCGCCTCCGTGGCCGCGACGACGCGGCGGATCTGCTCCGGCCCGAGCGTGACCGGCGGGAGCGTGCAGCTGGAGTCGCCGGAGTGCACGCCGGCCTCCTCGATGTGCTCCATGATCCCGCCGACGTACAGGCGTTCGCCGTCGAAGAGGGCGTCCACGTCGATCTCGATCGCGTCGTCGAGGAAGTGGTCCACGAGCAGCGGCGTGTCCGGCCCGATCACCAGCTGGCCGGCGACCCGGTCGAAGTAGTCCCGCAGCGACTCCTCGTCGTAGATGATCTCCATGCCCCGGCCGCCGAGCACGAAGGACGGACGGATGAGCACCGGATAGCCGATCGACTCGGCGATCGCGACCGCCTCCTCCACGCGCAGGGCGGTGCCGTTGCGCGGGGCGCTCAGACCGGCCTTCTCGAGGATGCCCGCGAACAGCCCGCGCTCCTCGGCGAGGTCGATCGCCGCGGGCGGGGTGCCGAGGATGGGCACCCCGGCGGCCTCCAGGCCCTTCGCCAGCCCCAGCGGAGTCTGCCCGCCCAGCTGCACGATCACACCGACCACCTCGCCGGTGAGGGACTCCGCGTGCACCACCTCCAGCACGTCCTCCAGGGTGAGCGGCTCGAAGTAGAGCCGGTCGCTGGTGTCGTAGTCGGTGGACACCGTCTCCGGGTTGCAGTTGACCATCACGGTCTCCAGGCCCTGGGCGGCCAGTGCGAAGGAGGCGTGCACACAGGAGTAGTCGAACTCGATGCCCTGGCCGATGCGGTTCGGGCCCGAGCCGAGGATCACGACCTTGCGGCGCGTGCTGGGCTCGACCTCGGTCTCCTCGTCGTAGCTGGAGTAGTGGTACGGCGTGTACGCCGGGAACTCGCCCGCGCAGGTGTCCACCGTCTTGTAGACGGGCCGCACGCCCAGCGCATGCCGAAGATCGCGCACCGTCTGCTCCGTGGCCCCGCGCAGGGAGGCGATCTGGGCGTCGGAGAAGCCGTGGTACTTCGCCTGGCGCAGCGTCTGCGCGTCCAGCTCCGGGGCGGCCGCGATCTCGTCGGCCACCTCGTTGATGAGCGCGATCTGATCGATGAACCACGGGTCGATGCCGGTGGCCTCGTGGACCTCCTGCACGCTCGCCCCGGCTCGCAGCGCCTGCTGGACGGTGACGATGCGCCCGTCCGTAGGCGTGCGCGACAGCTCAAGCAGCTCCTCCTTGCCCGCGGGCAGGGGGCCCCAGTGGAAGGAGGATCCGCGCCGCTCCAGGGAGCGCAGAGCCTTCTGCAGTGCCGTCGTGTAGTTCCGCCCGATCGCCATGGCCTCGCCGACCGACTTCATGGTGGTGGTCAGCGTAGGGTCCGCGGCGGGGAACTTCTCGAAGGCGAAGCGCGGCACCTTCACGACGATGTAGTCCAGCGTCGGCTCGAAGCTGGCCGGGGTCACCCGGGTGATGTCGTTGGGGATCTCGTCCAGCCGGTAGCCCAGCGCCAGCTTCGCCGCGATCTTCGCGATGGGGAAGCCGGTCGCCTTCGAGGCCAGCGCGGAGGAGCGCGACACTCGCGGGTTCATCTCGATCACGATGATGCGACCGGTGACCGGGTCGACGGCGAACTGGATGTTGCAGCCGCCGGTGTCCACGCCGACCGCGCGGATGATCGCGATGCCGATGTCGCGCAGACGCTGGTACTCCGGGTCGGTGAGCGTGAGCGCAGGGGCTACGGTGATCGAGTCGCCGGTGTGCACGCCGACGGGGTCGACGTTCTCGATGGAGCAGACGACGACCGTGTTGTCCGCGCCGTCGCGCATGAGCTCCAGCTCGTACTCCTTCCAGCCGAGGATCGACTCCTCCAGGAGCACCTCGTGCGTGGGCGAGGACTGGATCCCGTCCCCCGCGATGCGCGCCAGGTCCTCGGGAGTGTAGGCGAAGCCGGAGCCCAGGCCGCCCATCGTGAAGGAGGGCCGCACGACGAGCGGATAGCCCAGGTCCTCCGCGAAGGCGAGCGCCTCCTCGACGCTGTGCGCGATGTGCGAACGGGCCACCTCCGCCCCGGCCTCCACGACGAGCTCCTTGAAGATCTGCCGGTCCTCGCCGCGGCGGATCGCATCGACCTTCGCGCCGATGAGCTCCACGCCGTGCCGTTCGAGGATGCCGCGGTCGTGCAGGGCCATCGCCGCGTTCAGCGCGGTCTGCCCGCCGAGGGTCGGCAGGATCGCGTCCGGCCGCTCCTTCACGATGATCGACTCGATCACCTCTGGGGTGATGGGCTCGACGTAGGTCGCGTCGGCGAAGTCGGGGTCCGTCATGATCGTCGCCGGGTTCGAGTTGACGAGGATGACGCGCACCCCCTCTTCCCGCAGCACCCGGCAGGCCTGCGTCCCGGAGTAGTCGAACTCCGCGGCCTGGCCGATGACGATCGGTCCCGAGCCGATGACGAGGACGGATCGGATGTCGTCGCGCTTGGGCATCAGGCGTCTCTCTCTGGCGCGGGCTCGCCCGTCGCCGGCTGCGCCCCGCGGGCGGCGCGGCGCTCGCGCACGACCTCCGCGAAGCGGTCGAACAGGTGGTTGGCGTCGTGCGGCCCCGCGGCGGCCTCGGGGTGGTACTGCACGCTGAAGGCGGGGATGTCCAGGGCGCGCAGTCCCTCTACGACGTTGTCGTTCAGGCTGAAATGGCTCACCTCGACGCGGCCCAGGCCGACAGGCGAGTCGATGACCGCGTCGATCGGGGCGTCCACGGCGAAGCCGTGGTTCTGCGAGGTGATCTCCACCCGGCCGGTGAGCTTGTCGAGCACGGGCTGGTTGATGCCCCGGTGCCCGAAGGGCAGCTTGTAGGTGCTCAGGCCCATCGCGCGGCCGAGCAGCTGGTTCCCGAAGCAGATGCCGAAGAAGGGCATCCCGTCTCGCAGCAGCTCGCGCAGCAGCACGACGTGCCCCTCGGACGCGGCCGGGTCGCCGGGGCCGTTGGAGTAGAACAGAGCGTCCGGGTCCAGCCGTCGCACGTCCTCCACGGTGGCGGTCGCGGGCAGCACGTGCACGTCGAATCCGCGCTGGGAGAGGTAGCGCACAGTGGAGGTCTTCACGCCGAGGTCGATCACGGCGAGCGAGCCGATGCGCTCCCCCGCCGCCTCGACCGTGTACAGCTCGGGCGTGGACACCAGCTCGGAGAGGTTGCGCCCCGTCATCTGCTCCCCGGCGAGGACCGCGGCCAGCTGCTCGTCCTCGCCCAGCTCGGCCTCCGCGCCGGAGAAGATGCCGGCGCGCATCGCGCCCGCGGACCGGATATGCCGGGTCACCGCTCGGGTGTCGATGCCGCTGATGCCGACGATCCCGTCCGCGGCGAGGTCGTCGTGGAGGCAGCGCTGGGCGCGGAAGTTGGACACCACGCGCGACGGCTCGCGCACGACGAAGCCGGCGACCCAGATGCGCCGCGACTCCATGTCCTCGTCGTTCATGCCGGTGTTGCCGATGTGCGGCGCCGTCATCATGACGATCTGCCCGGCGTAGGACGGGTCGGTGAGGGTCTCCTGGTATCCGGTCATGCCGGTGGCGAAGACGAGCTCGCCGAGGGTGCGGCCCTCCGCCCCGAAGGCGCGGCCGCGGAAACGCCGCCCGTCCTCCAGGACCAGGACCGCTGCTGTGCTGGGGCTCATCGGCCTTCCTCCGTGCCTGTCGTGGCCGCCGCGCCGGCCGGGGCGATGCCGCGGGCGCGGCGCTCGAGCCCGGTGATAAGGCGCTGACGGGCCTGCTGGTCGGTGATGCGCAGATAGCTGTCCACGTCGAGCCCGCCCGCGGAGCCGGCGCTGTCCGCCGCGTCGGTCAGCGCACCCAGGCGCCAGGGCACGACGAGGAGCCCGTCCCGCTCGACGACCCGGTCGATCGTCGTGGTGGCGGTGCGGGGGGCGAGCAGATGCTCGGCGGGGATCGCGACGGGACGCTCGCCGGAGACCCGCAGCAGGACGCCTCCGGGGTGCAGCTCGACCGTGATGCGGCCGCGGAAGGCCAGACCGGGGATGTTCAGCCGCTCCAGCGGCTGGTCCCGGGGGGTGGTGGAGACGTACAGGCCGGCGATCGTCTCCTCGGGCTCGGTGGCCTCGGCCAGCGCGGTGTCCGGCAGGGGCAGGGCACGATCGCGACGGGCGCGCCTGCGCCAGCCCCACCACATGAGGGCGACGATCCCGACGAGGATGAGGATGACGACCGCCCCCCACAGAATCCGTTCCATGTTCAGCGCTCCCTTCGTGCTGCGGCCGCCGCGACGAGCTCCTCGTCGACGACGACGCCATCGGAGACCGTGAGATAGCCCTGGTGGACGGTCGCGACGATGCGACCGGGCAGGCTCATCCCGAGATAGGGGCTGTTCCGGCTGCGCCCCGCGAGCTCGGCGGTGCCGAAGGCGCGGCGTGCGGAGGGGTCGTACAGCGTCAGCTCGGCGCGCTCGCCGGGCAGCAGGGCCGTGGGGTGGCCTTCCAGCCCGCCGATGCGGGCGGGCGCGGCGGACATGACGCGTGCCACACCGGCCCAGTCGAGGATGCCGGTCTGCACCAGGGCCTCGTGCACGACGGACAGCGCGCTCTCCAGGCCCACCATGCCGTTGGCCGCGGCGTCCCATTCGCACTCCTTGGCGTCCACCGGATGCGGGGCGTGGTCGGTGGCGACGATGTCGATCGTGCCGTCGGCCACGCCCTCCCGCACGGCCAGCACGTCCTCGCGGCGACGCAGCGGCGGGTTGACCTTGTAGCGCGCGTCATAGCCCGCCACGAGCTCCTCGGTGAGCAGGAGGTGGTGCGGGGTCACCTCCGCGGTGACGGCGATGCCGCGTGCCTTGGCCCAGCGCACGATGTCGACCGAGCCCGCGGTGGACAGGTGGCAGATGTGCAGGCGCGCGCCGACGTGCTCGGCGAGCAGCACGTCCCGGGCGATGATCGACTCCTCGGCGACGGCCGGCCAGCCGGCCAGGCCGAGCTCGCTGGACAGGGCGCCCTCGTTCATCTGGGCGTGCTCGGTCAGCCGCGGGTCCTGCGCGTGCTGCGCGATGACGCCGCCGAAGGTGGTGACGTACTCCAGGGCGCGGCGCATGAGCAGGGAGTCGTGCACGCAGCTGCCGTCGTCGGAGAAGACCCGCACCTTCGCCCGGGAGCGCGCCATCGCGCCGATCTCGCTGAGCCGCTGGCCGGCGAGACCTTCCGTGACGGCGCCGATCGGGCGGACCGTCGCGTAGCCGGCCCGTTCGCCCAGGCTCTGGACCTGCTCGACGACGCCCGCGGTGTCCTGCACCGGCCGCGTGTTCGCCATCGCGAAGACCGTCGTGTAGCCGCCGGCGGCGGCGGCCCGGGTGCCCGTCAGCACGGTCTCGCTCTGCTCGAACCCCGGCTCGCGCAGATGGGTGTGCAGGTCGACCAGGCCGGGCAGCAGGAGCAGCCCGTCCGCGTCGATCACCTGCGCTCCGGCTGCGCTCAGGCCGCTGCCGCGCTCGGCGATCCTGCCGTCGCGCACGAGCACGTCCGTGCGCTCGGAGCCGGGCAGGCTCGCGCCGCGGATCAGCAGGGGCGGCTCGCCCCGATCGTTCCCGCTCGACAGGCTCACCGCTCGGCCTCCTTCTCCCCCTGCGCCCGCTCGCCCGCTCCGCCTGCGGCGCGCTCGCCGGACAGCAGCAGATACAGCACGGCCATGCGCACGGACACGCCGTTCGCGACCTGTTCGAGCACGGTCGACTGCGGCGAGTCGGCGGCCGCTGCGGAGATCTCCAGGCCTCGGTTCATCGGCCCGGGGTGCATGACAATGCTAGCCGAGCCGAGTGCCGACAGCCGCGCGGAGTCCAGGCCCCACTGGCGGGCGTACTCGCGCTCGGAAGGGAAGTAGGCGTCCCTCATGCGCTCGGCCTGGATGCGGAGCATCATGACCGCGTCCGGGCGGAACTCGGCCAGGGCCTCGTCCAGATCGTGCCGGATCTCGCACGGCCAGCCGTGCGCACCGTGCGGGATGAGGGTCGCGGGCGCGACCAGCACGACTCGGGCGCCCAGCAGAGAGAGCAGCCAGAGGTTCGAACGGGCCACCCGGGAGTGCAGGATGTCGCCGACGATCAGGACCGTGACGCCGTCCAGATCGCGCCCGCGGCTGTCGGCTCCGTGCAGGCGGCGGCGGAGCGTGAAGGCGTCCAGCAGCGCCTGTGTGGGGTGCTCGTGGGTGCCGTCGCCGGCGTTGAGCACGGCGGCGTCGATCCAGCCGCTCGTCGCGAGCACCTGCGGCGCGCCTGAGGCCTGATGCCGGATGACGATCGCGTCCGCGCCGATCGCCTGCAGCGTCTGCGCGGTGTCCTTCAGGCTCTCCCCCTTGGAGACGCTGGAGCCCTTGGCGCTGAAGGTGATCACATCCGCGGACAGCCGCTTCGCCGCGGCCTCGAAGGAGATCCGCGTGCGAGTGGAGTCCTCGAAGAACAGGTTCACGACCGTCTTGCCACGCAGGGTCGGCAGCTTGCGCACCTCGCGCAGCTGCGTCTCGGCCATCTCCTCGGCCACGTCGAGCACGTGCACCGCCTCGTCGAGCGCCAGGCCGCGGGTGCTCAGCAGATGCCTCACGACTCGATCACCACCGCGTCCGTGCCGTCGATCTCCGCGACCCGGACGTTGATGCGCTCCTCGCGCGAGCTGGGCATGTTCTTGCCGACGAAGTCCGCGCGAATCGGCAGCTCGCGATGCCCGCGGTCCACGAGCACGGCCAGTCGCACCACGGCGGGGCGCCCGTGGTCGGCCAGGGCGTCGAGCGCGGCGCGGACCGTGCGGCCGGAGTAGAGCACGTCGTCCACGAGGACGACCGTCTTGCCGTCGATCCCGCCCTCCGGCATCCGCGTCACCGCGGGGGTGCGCGTCGGCTGCCGGCGCAGATCGTCCCGGTACATCGTCACATCGAGCGTTCCCGCGGCCAGGCCGGCCGCCTCGGGGTCGATGCGGCCGATCGCGTCGGCCACGCGGGCGCCGAGGACGGCGCCGCGGGTGGGAATCCCCAGGACCACGAGATCGCGTGCGCCATGATTCGACTCGAGGATCTCGTGCGCGATCCGGGTCAACGCCCGGGACATGTCGTCCGCCTGCAGCACGGTGCGCGTGCTCAACGAGACCCCCTTCCCCGCCTCACAGGACGGTCTTAAAGGATGGCTAGCCCCTCCAGCCTAGCAGCGCCGGAGCAGGCGGTCCGCCCCCAGCGCGGGGCGGGCGGTCTCCCGGCGCGCCGCGCTCAGCCGCGCGCGAGCCGTCCGAGCAGCTCGGCCGGCTCGACGCGCGGGCCGGTGAAGAACGGCGTCTCCTCCAGCACGTGCCGGCGCGCCTGCGTCGCCCGAAGCTCGCGCATGAGGTCGACGATCCGCACGAGCTCGTCCGCCTCGAAGGCGAGCAGCCACTCGTAGTCCCCCAGTCCGAAGGAGGCGATGGTGTTCGCCAGCACGTCGCCGAAGTCACGCGCCGCCGCGCCGTGCTCGCGCAGCAGCTCCCGCCGCTCCTCGTCCGGCAGCAGGTACCACTCTCGGCCGCGCACGAAGGGGTACAGGCACAGATAGCCGCGCGGCGCGTCGCCGGCGAGGAAGGCGGGCACATGACCGCGATTGAACTCGGCGGCGCGGTGCACCCCCACGGCCGACCAGACCGGCTCGAGGGCGCCTGCCGCCGCGGTCAGGACGAGACGGTACGCCTCCTGAAGGCGCTCGGCCTGCGGCGCCCACCACCACGCGAGCACATCGGCGTCGGCGCGGAATCCGGCGACGTCGTACCAGCCGCGCACCCGCAGCCCCTCGACCGCGTCGAGGCCGGCCAGCAGCCTCGGCACGTCGATCGCGCCGCCCCCGGGCACGGCCCGGAACACCGCGTACATCGCGTAGTTGATCGAGGCGTTGACCTCCTCGGCCACCGCCGAGTGGTCCACGCGCTCCTGGGCCGGTCCGCTCTGCTCGCTCATCGCCGCGCTCCTGTTCCTTTTCGCCTCGTGTCCGCCGTCGCCCCAGCTCAGTCCGCCGTGCCGGCGAGCACCGGGATGCCGGTCACCTCGCCGTCGCGCATGCGGCAGCTGCCGGGCGGCGCGACGTCCGGGAAGGCGCCCAGCTCGCCCTCCGTGCGCAGCGGCGCCTCCTCCCCGCGCTCGCGCGCGGCCCGCTCCAGCACCAGATCCGCCAGGCCGGCGACGAACTCGGGCCGGGTGCCGGCGGTGCCGGCACGCGTGGCCTGCAGGCCCAGCTCCGCCGCGGTCTGCATCGCCTCCACGTCCAGGTCGAAGGCGACCTCCATGTGGTCGGAGATGAAGCCGATCGGTGCGATCACGACCCGCCGGACCCCGGCGTCCCTCAGCTCGCGCAGGCGGTCGGAGATGTCCGGCTCCAGCCACGGCGTGCGCGGGTCGCCCGAGCGGGAGCAGTACGACAGGGACGAGCTCAGCGGCACCCCCAGCGCGGCCGAGAGCTGGGCGTCCAGCACCCGGCGCACGTCCTCGTGCTGCTCCCGGTATCCCGGGCCGGTCGCGGCGGAGGCGCGCTGCATCGTCTCGGGGATCGAGTGGGTGACGTAGGCGATGTGGAAGCCCTCGCCCGCGCCGGGCAGGGCCCTGGCCGCCTCGAGGATCGCCTCGCGGTTCGCGGCGATGAAGCCGGGCTCGTTGAAGAAGGGGCGCAGCACGTCGACCTCCGGGGCCTCCTCGCCCAGCTCGGCGACTGCGGCGGCGAGGTGCTCGCGGTACTGGCGGCTGCCGGAGTAGGAGGCGTATGCGCTGGTGACGAGCGTGAGCACCCGCCGGGCGCCGAAGGCGGCCGCGTCGCGCAGCACGTCCACGGTGTAGGGGTGCCAGTTGCGATTGCTCCACAGCACCGGCAGGGCGACGCGCCGCCGCGCCAGCTCTGAGGCCAGCTCGGCTCGCAGGGCGAGGTTCTGCTCGTTGATCGGACTGCGGCCGCCGAAGTGGTGGTAGTGCTCGGCCACGGCCTCGAGCCGCTCGTCGGGGATGCCCTTGCCCTGCGTCACATTGCGCAGGAACGGCATGACGTCCTCGGCCCGGTTGGGCCCCCCGAAGGAGCAGATCAGCAGAGCGTCGTAAGGAGCCGCGCCGTGCGCGGCGGCCGTGTCAGTCGAAGGCACCGTGGCACCCTATCACCCGGCTCGGGACCTCCTCTGAGCGGCCGTCAGCGGCCCGCGACGGCGCCGAGCACGCCGTTGACGAACGCCGGCGACTCCTCCGTGGAGAGCTCCTTGGCCAGGGAGACCGCCTCGGCGATGGCGACGCCGGCGGGCACCTCCTCGTTGAAGAGGATCTCCCAGCTGGCCAGGCGCAGCAGGGCGCGGTCCACCGCCGGCATGCGCGACAGCGTCCAGCCCCTTGCCGCATCGGTGATCGCCGCGTCGATCTCGGCCGCGTGATCGGAGACGCCGTCCACGATCTCCCTCGCGTAGAGCCAGGAGCTCTCCCGCTGCGGCTCGGAGGCGGCGCGGCGCGCCTCCTCGGCCACCGCCTCGGCGAGCGGGACTCCCCGGATGTCCGCCGAGTACAGCAGGTCGAGGGCGCGCTTGCGCGCCTTCGTGCGCGCGCTCATCCGCCCGCGGCCCTAGTCGTTGACGCGGCCGAGGTAGTCGCCCGTGCGGGTGTCGACCTTGACCTTCGTGCCGGTCTCCAGGAACAGCGGCACCTGGATCTGGTAGCCCGTCTCCACGGTCGCGGGCTTCGTGCCGCCGGTGGAGCGGTCGCCCTGCAGACCCGGCTCGGTGTAGGTGATCTCCAGCACGACCGAGGCGGGCATGTCCACATACAGCGGCGCGCCCTCGTTCATCGCGATGGTGACGGTCTGGTTCTCCAGCAGGAAGTTCGCCGCATCGCCCACGACGGACTCGGGCACGGTGATCTGGTCGTAGTCGGCGGTGTCCATGAACACGAAGCCGTCGCCGTCGCGATAGAGGTACTGGAAGTCGCGACGGTCCACCGTCGCGAAGTCGATCTTCGTGCCGGCGTTGAAGGTGCGGTCCACGACCTTGCCGGTGAGCACGTTCTTCAGGGTCGTCCGGACGAACGCGCCGCCCTTGCCGGGCTTGACGTGCTGGAAGTCGGTGACGTTCCACAGCTGCCCGTCGAGATCGAGGACGCTGCCCTTCTTGATGTCGTTCGTCGTTGCCATGCTTGCCTGCTTCGATGATTCGGGGTGGAGAGTCGTCGCCCGAGGCGACGGACGGCGCTCGCGGCTCGCGGAGGCCCGTACGAGTTTAGCGGTCGAGCCCGCGCAGGTAGGCGAGTGCGAGGCGGTACGAGTCGAAGCCGAAGCCCGCGATGACACCCGTGGCGATCGCGCTGATGACGCTGCGGTGCCGGAACTCCTCCCGCGCGTGCGGGTTGGAGATGTGCACCTCGATGAGCGGCAGGCCCGCGTCGGTGACCTGCGCGGCGGCGTCCCGCAGCGCGTAGCTGTAGTGCGTGAAGGCCGCCGGGTTGAGCACGACGGCGCTGCGGCTGTCGACGGCCTCGTGCAGCCAGCCCACCAGCTCGGCCTCCGAGTCGGTCTGGCGCACCTCGATCTGCTCCTGCGCAGGCGCGGAGCCCAGCAGGCTCTCGCGCAGATCGTCGAGGGTGAGCGCCCCGTACACCTCCGGCTCACGCGAGCCGAGGCGGCCGAGGTTCGGGCCGTTCAGGACGAGGATCCGCACGTGCCGAGCCTAGCGGGCCGGCCCGCCCGGCGTGCGCGAGCCTCGCGCGGCCGGCCTCCCCGCGGCCGGCCTCCTGCGGTGCGGGAGCCTCGGGCGGCACCGCCGGCGCCGGGGCTCAGAGCGCGGCCAGTGCCGCCCGGGCGCGGTCGAGAAAGGCGTCGGGCCGGAGCTCCTCGCTCAGCGACCACTCGCTCACGGCGCTCCACAATGCCGCCCACAGCACCCGTCCGGTGATCACGCATTCGGCATCGGGGCGGTCCAGCTGCCTCCGGGCGGCGAGGAAGTCGGCGATCATCCGCGCCCAGCTGTCGAAGTGCTCCCACATCGCCATCGTCGGCGTGGTGCCCACCGCGACGACCGCGAGGCGCGCCTTGGTGACGGCCCGCAGCTCGTCAGACTCCGTCATGATCGAGCGGTACGCGGCGAAGACGACGTCCGCGTCCTGCCCCGCGCCGGCGCGCGCAAGCGCTGAGCGGAAGCGCTCTGTCGAGGAGTCGAACTCATCCCAGAGGATGTCGCTCTTGGACTCGAAGTAGCGCCAGAGCGTGGTCCGGCCGATCCCCGCGGCCTTCGCGATGTCGTCCATCGTCGTGCGGTCGAAGCCCTGCGCGCGGAAGAGCGCGTACGCCACGGCCGAGATCGACGCGCGATCAGCGGCTCGGGGGCGGCCCCTGCCACGCGGCGCCTCCGTGGTCAGCTGCTCAGCGGTCACGTTGCCTTCCTTCGGTCGAATCCCCACCATGCCCTCCGCGCGCCCGCTGCGCAAGCGGGACGGGCGATCCGGCATCAGCCGGCGACCTCCTGGTAGGCCGTGTAGAGCAGCATGTCCTCCGGCCCGGTGAGGATGCTCGGGCGCGCCAGCGCGTCCAGCACGACGAAGCGGAGCATCGAGCCGCGCGCCTTCTTGTCGCGGCGCATGGCGGCCAGCAGGGCGTTCCACCGGCCGCCCGGGTAGGTGATCGGCAGCCCGAGCGAGGTGAGGATGCTGCGGTGCCGGTCGACGATCGCGTCGTCCAGCCCGCGGCTGAGGCGGGACAGCTCGGCGGCGAAGACCATGCCGATCGAGATGGCCGCGCCGTGGCGCCACTGGTAGCGCTCGGCGTACTCGATCGCATGCCCGAGGGTGTGACCGTAGTTGAGGATCTCGCGCAGGCCCTTCTCGGCGAAGTCCTCGCCCACCACCTCCGCCTTCACCCCGATGGCCAGCTCCACCGCCCGGCGGAACTCCGGAGCGGCGGTGTCGGTCGCGGCGGACACGTCCGACTCGATGATGTCCAGGATCTCCGGACGGGCGATGAAGCCGCATTTGACCACCTCGGCGAAGCCGGCGAGCGCCTCGTTGCGCGGCAGGCTCTCCAGAAGGTCGAGATCCACGAGAACCGCGGCGGGCGCGTGGAAGGCGCCGACGAGGTTCTTCCCCTCGTTCGTGTTGATGCCGGTCTTGCCGCCCACCGCCGCGTCGACCATGCCGAGCACGGTGGTGGGGATCTGCACCACCTGCACCCCGCGCAGCCAGGTCGCCGCCACGAAGCCGGCCAGATCCGTGGCCGCTCCCCCGCCCAGGCCGATGATCGCGTCGCTGCGGGTGAAGTCGGCCTGACCGAGGATCTGCCAGCAGAACGCGGCCACCTCAACCCGCTTGGCGGCCTCCGCGTCGGGGATCTCGGCGAGCAGGACCTGCTCGAGCCTGCCGTCGCCCTGCTCCAGCAGCCGCTCGCGGATCGCCGCCGCCGCGTCGGCCAGCGGGGGCGCGTGCACGATGAGGACCTTGCGCACCGTCTCGGCGAGGCTCGGGAGCACCTCGTCCAGCAGGCCGCGCCCGACCGTCACGGTGTACGGCGACGCTCCGGAGACCTCGATCCGGGTCAGATCCGCGCCAGTGCTCACGCTCGTGCCTCCACCCATTCCTTCAGCTGCGCGGCGACCTCGTCCTTCGGCCGCCCGCCCGTGTCGACGGTGATGGTCGCGAGCGACTCGTACAGCGGGCGACGCTCGTCGAGGATGCGCTGCCAGGCGCCCGGGTCCTCGGCGAGCAGCGGGCGCCCGCCCGTCTTGATGCGCGCGAGCACCGCCTCGGCCGTGCTCATCAGCAGCACGACGTCCGCGGAGGCGAGCCGTTCGCGTGTGCCCGCGTCCAGCACGGAGCCGCCGCCGAGGGCGACCACGGCGCCGGGCGTGTCCAGCGCCTGCGCGACGGCCTCGGCCTCCCAGCGACGGAACACCTCCTCGCCGTGCTGCGCGAAGATCTCCGGGATCGGGCCGTGCCGCTGCGCGATGACCGCGTCCGTGTCGATGAACGGGCGGCTCAGCGCCTTCGCCAGCCGGCGCCCGATGCTCGACTTGCCGGCGCCCATCGGCCCGATCAGCGCGACGGTGCGCACGGCCCCGGCGCCCCCGCTCACGAGCCGGCCCGCGGGCCCTCGCCCGTGCCCGGGGTCGCGAGATTCGCGGGGATCGAGGCCAGGTAGGACTGCATGTTGCGGGAGGTCTCGGCCAGCGAGTCCCCGCCGAACTTCTCCAGCACGGCCTGCGCGATGACGAGCGCGACCATGGCCTCGGCCACCACGCCCGCCGCGGGCACGGCGCTGACATCGCTGCGCTGGTGATGCGCCCTCGCCTCCTCGCCCGTGGAGACGTCGACGGTGGGCAGCGCGTTCGGAACGGTCGCGATCGGCTTCATCCCCGCGCGCACCCTGAGCACGTCGCCGGTGCTCATGCCGCCCTCGGTGCCGCCCGCGCGGCCCGAGGCGCGCTCGATGCGCCCGTCGGAGAGCACGAGCTCGTCGTGCGCGGCAGAGCCTCGCCGGCGGGTGGTCTCGAAGCCGTCGCCGACCTCGACGCCCTTGATCGCCTGGATGCTCATCAGCGCCCCCGCCAGTCGGCCGTCCAGGCGGCGGTCCCAGTGCACATGGGAGCCCAGCCCCGGGGGCAGGCCGTAGACGAGCACCTCGACGACCCCGCCGATGGTGTCCCCGGAGCGCTTCACGTCCTCGATCTCCGCCACCATCGCGGCGGAGGCGGCGGGGTCCGCACAGCGCACAGGGTCGTCGTCGATGCGGTCGAGATCCTCGGGCACCGGCAGCGGCGCGTTCTGGGGCACCGCGACCGGCCCGATCGCCACGGTGTGGCTGAGGGTGTCGATGCCCAGCTGACGCAGGAAGGCCTTCGCGACCGCTCCGAGAGCGACGCGGGCGGCGGTCTCCCGCGCGCTGGCACGCTCCAGGATCGGCCGGGCCTCCTGGAAGCCGTACTTCTGCATGCCGACCAGGTCGGCATGCCCGGGCCGCGGTCGCGTCAGAGCCGCACCGCGCCCGCGCGAGCGCTCGGTGAGCTCTACCGGTTCCGGGCTCATCACCTCCGCCCACTTGGGCCACTCGGTGTTCCCGATGCGCAGCGCGATCGGGCTTCCGATCGAGAAGCCCTGCACGACACCGCCGGAGACGTGCAGCTCGTCCTGCTCGAACTTCATGCGCGAGCCGCGCCCGTAGCCGAGCTTGCGCCGGGCCAGATCGCCGCGGATCGCGTCCAGCGAGATGGGGATGCCCGCCGGCAGTCCCTCGATCACGGCGACGAGTTCCGGGCCGTGCGATTCACCGGCCGTGAGCCAACGGAGCATGATCTCCATCTTTCCACAAGCGGCACGGCCGCCCGATCCGCCGCCCTCAGGGTGGGCAGCGGCTGTGCCTCACGCGGCGGCGACCGCCGCAGTCATGGCGGCGAGGACGGCCTGCTCTTCGGCGAGCGGCTCCTGCGCGTCCGCGTGCAGGAAGATCCGCAGCTGCAGCAGCGCCTGGTGCACGAGCATGGGCAGCCCGGACACGGCCCTGCCTCCGGCGGCCGCCCACGACAGCGCCAGCGGGCTGGGCCAGGGGTCGTAGGCCACGTCGAACAGCGGGACGGCGGCACGGGTCGCGGCTGAGGCGGAGACAGCGGTGGCCGCGGCACCGGGCAGCGTGCTGAGCACGAGACCCGCCCGTTCGGCCACGGCATCGAGCTCGGTCAACGAGGCGAGGCCCGCATCCAGCCCCGCCGCCTGCGCGACGCGCAGCGGCTCCGCGGCGCGGGAGGGCTCACGCACCAGCAGCGTCACCCGCTGGGCTTCCAGCTCGGCCAGCGCGCATACGGCCGATGTCGCGGTCGCCCCTCCGCCGAGCACGACGACCTCCCGCGCGGCGTCCAGTCCGTTCTCCCGCAGGGCGCGCACGAGGCCGCCGACGTCCGTGTTCCACCCCAGCCAGCGCTCCGGCGCGGCAGGGTCCCGCCGCAGGGTGTTGACGGCGCCGGTCGCGCGGGCGACGTCGTCCTGCCAGGCGGAGAGCTCGAAGGCCACCCGCTTCAGCGGCATCGTCAGCGAGAAGCCGAGCCACTCCGGCCCGCAGCCGGCCAGCAGGCCGGCGAGCCCGTCCTCCCGGCATTCGATGCGGCCGTACTCCCAGTCCAGCCCGAGCACCTCGTACGCCGCCGCGTGCAGCGCCGGCGAGCGGGAGTGCGCGATCGGGGAGCCCAGGACGGCGAGGGTCGAGCGCATCTCAGCAGCCATGGCCCGGATTGGCCACGCACCACTGGTTGAGCTGCTCCACCGCCGCGTCGTGCTGTTCCAGGGTGTCGTTGAACACGGTCTCCCCGGTGTCGAGGTTGACGGTGACGAAGTACAGCCAGGACCCGGGGGCCGGGGACAGGGCCGCCTCGATCGCCTGCTCCCCCGGGTTCGAGATGGGCCCGATCGGCAGCCCGGGATTCACATAGGTGTTCCACGGGTTGTCGTCGCTCAGGGACTCCCCTGAGGTCCAGACCGTGTCGCCGGCGGTGCTGCCCGCGTACTGGGCCGTGGAGTCCATCTGCAGCAGCATGTCGGCGTCCAGGCGGTTGTAGATGACCCGCGCCACCTTGGGGAAGTCCTGCGCCTGCCGCGCCTCGCGCTGCACGATCGAGGCGACCGTGAGGATGCGCTCCCGGTCGGCGGCGGCCACGCCCTGTGCGTCGAGCACGGAGACCGTCTTGTCGACCATCTGCGCGATGATCTCCTGGGCCGTCAGACGCGGGTCGAAGGTGTACGTCGCGGGGAACAGCCAGCCCTCCATCGAGGGGGCGCCCGAGGGCAGCCCGTACGCGCTCGGGTCGGCCACGGCCGCCTGGAAGTCGGACAGCGGCAGGCCGGTCGCGTCGGCCAGGCGCTGCAGCGTCTGCTCGCCGGTGAGCCCCTCGGGAAGGGTGACGGCGTGCTCGACGCGGCTGGCCGGGTCCATCAGGGCGTCCAGCGCCGCGCGAGCGCTCATCTGCTGGGCCAGCTGGTACACGCCGGGCTGGAAGACGGGCTCGGGGCTCTCGGCGAGCAGGAGCTTGTAGAAGGCGTCCGCGGTCTTCACGACGCCCTGCTGCTCCAGGGTGTTCGCGATGTCCTCCCCGGTGTCGCCCTCCGCGATGGTGACGAGCACCTCGCCCTGGCCCTGGCCCTCGTAGTCCTTCTGCACCCAGCCCATGGCATCCGCGATCCGGCCGCCGTAGCTGGACCAGATGAAGGTCACCGCGCCGCCGAGCACCAGCAGGATCACGACGATGATCGAGCTGACGATGATCGCCCTGCGGGCACCGCGCCGCCGGCGGTCACGATCGATCATCTCGTCCACTCCCCACTCCCTCACCGGGCGATCGGACCTCTGCTTGCTCGCTGAGCCGCCCCGGTCCACCGGCTGGGCGGCGGGCAGCACGGGCGCGGCCAGCACCGGCTCGCGAGGCTCCCGGCCAGGCGCGCCCGCCTGCCCGGGCTGGGTCGGGCCGGGTCGGGTCGGGCCGGGCTGCGCCTGGCCGCCCGCCCGCGGCTCACCGCTGCCGGAGCGATCCTCCGCGCCGCTCGCGCGCGCCTCGCCGGGCCGGTCCTGCACCCCGTTCGCCCCGGCCTCGCCTGCGCCGGCGGTCGGCACGCGCCGCGCGTCGCCGACGTCGGTCCCGGGGCCGCTCGCGGCTGAGCGCGGCGCCGCGGGCTGCTGCGGTGCGGGTCGCGCTCCAGGCTGCGGGGGCGCGGGCCGCTGCGGTGCGGATTGCGCTCCGGGCTGCGACGCGGGCATGACCGAGGGCTGCTCACGCACCGCGCGTGTCGCAGGCTTCGGCGTGGCGGGCGTCGCCGGCACCGCGGCAGGCGGCACCGAGCCGGCCCGACCGGGCCCGCCCTGCTCCGGCGATGGGGTGTCTGCGGGCCGCTCCGCCTGCTCCGAGCTCTCGCGCTGCTCCCGCAGACGCCGACGCGAGGGGAGCCCGTCCCGGCCGTCCCGGCCGTCCCGGCCGTCGCGGCCGTCGCTGCTCATCGCGTCTCCTCCCGATCGTCGATGCGGATGCCGGCGGGGCGCCCGGAAGCGCGCTCGGCGTCCAGCGCATGCTGCAGGATCACGACGGCGGAGACCTGATCGATCGCCTCGCGCTGCCGGCGCGTGCCCCGCCCCGCGGCACGCAGCTGTCCCGCGGCGGTCACCGTCGTGAGCCTCTCGTCCACGAGGGAGACGGGCAGGCCGGCGCGGTCACGGATCGCCATGGCGAAGGCGACCGCGTCCTCCGTGGCCGGCGTGGACTCGCCGCGCAGGTTCAGCGGATGCCCGACCACGATCTCCATCGCCTCCAGCTCGCGGGCGAGCGCGGCGATGCGGGCGAGGTCGCCCTCGCCGCCCGCGTCGCGCGGCACCGTCTCCACGGGCGTGGCGAGCAGGCCGTCCGGGTCGCAGCGCGCCACGCCGATGCGCGCCTTGCCCACATCGACGCCGATTCGCACGCCGCGCCTCACCGCCGCAGCTCCCCGCCGGTCATCGTCCCGCCGATCAGCCCAGCGCCCCTCGGATCGCGGTCAGCGCCTGCGCGAGAGCATCCCCGCGCGGACCGCCGCCCTGAGCGAAGTCGTCCTTGCCCCCGCCCCCGCCACCGAGCGCCTCGGAGGCGGCGCGCACGAGCTGCCCGGCCTTCACGCCGCCCGCGACCGCGCTGCGGTTCGCCGCGACCACGACCACGCCGCGGCCCTCGACAGAGGCTCCGAGCGCCACGACCGCAGCGGCCGATCCGAGGCGCTCGCGCACATCGGTGGCCAGCGAACGCAGCTCGTCGCCGGAGGACACGCCCTCCACGGCCGCGATGACCGCCTCGACGCCGCCGACCGTCTCGCGGCCCGACAGCAGCGCCGGCACCCGCTCCGCCAGCGCCTTCGCCTCGAACTCGGCGATGCGTCGCTGCGCCGCACGCAGCTGGGCGCTCAGCTCGGACACGCGGTCGGCCAGCTGCTCCTTCGGCGCCTTGAGGTTCCGGCTCAGCTCCGCGACCAGCGCCCGCTCAGCCGCGAGCTCCCGGAAGGCGTCCCAGCCGACCAGCGCCTCGACGCGCCGCGCCGATGCGCCGACGGACGACTCGCCGACAATGTCGATGAGGCCGATCTCGGCGCTCCGGGTCACGTGCGTCCCGGCGCACAGCTCGCGCGACCAGGGGCCGCCGATCTCCACCATCCGCACCTCGTCGCCGTACTTCTCGCCGAACAGAGCCATCGCGCCGAGATCCTTCGCCTCCTGCAAGGGCAGGACGCGCGTGATCACCTCGTAGTTCTCGCCGATCGCCCTGTTGGCGACCTCCTCGATCTCGCTGCGGGTCGCCTCGCTCAGCGGCTGCGACCAGGAGAAGTCCAGGCGCATGTAGCCGGCGCGGTTGAGCGAGCCGGCCTGATGCGCGCTCTGCCCCAGCGTCTGCCGCAGCGCGGCGTGCACGAGATGCGTCGCCGAGTGCGCCCTGGCGGCGCCGACGCGGTAGACCGGGTCAACGATCCCGGTGGCCGCGTCGCCCACCGCGACGGTGCCGTCGGTGATCTGCACCCGGTGGCTGATCAGCCCGGCGATGGGTCGCTGCACGTCCACCACATCGGCCTCGAAGCCGGCTCCGACGATGCGCCCGGAGTCCGCCTCCTGCCCGCCGGACTCCGCGTACAGCGGGGTCTCCGCGAGGATGATCTCGGCCAGCTGCCCTGCGGAGGCGCTCTGCACGGACGCGCCGTCCACGATGACGCCCAGCACCCGGGAGGGCGTCTCCAGCGACTCGTAGCCGGTGAACACCGTCTCGCCCTCTGCCCGCAGATCCCGGTACACCGTGAGGTCGGCCAGATGCGACTTGCGGGATCGCGCGTCGGCCTTCGCCCGTGCGCGCTGCTCGGCCATGAGCCGGTCGAAGGCGCCGCGGTCGACCTGCAGCCCTGACTCCTCCGCGATCTCCAGGGTGAGCTCGATCGGGAACCCGTAGGTGTCGTGCAGGAGGAAGGCGGTGTCGCCGGGCAGCTCCGCGCGCGCCTCCTTCTTCGTCTGCGCCACCGCGACGTCGAGGATGCTCGTGCCCGCGGCGAGCGTGCGCAGGAAGGTCTCCTCCTCCGCGTACGCCGCACGCGAGATGCGCTCGAAGTCGCTGGCCACCTCCGGGTACGAGGGCGCCATGGCGTCGCGGGAGACGGTGAACAGCTCCGGGAAGGTGACGGTGTCCACTCCCATCAGGCGCATCGAGCGCACCACGCGCCGCAGCAGCCGGCGCAGGATGTAGCCGCGCCCCTCGTTGGACGGTGTCACCCCGTCGCTGATGAGCATGAGCCCCGAGCGCACGTGGTCGGCCACGATGCGCAGCCGGACATCGTCGTCGTGATCGGCGCCGTATCGCCGACCCGCCAGCTCGGCGGCGCGGTCGAGCACCGGCCGCACCTGGTCGGTCTCGTACATGTTCTCGACGCCCTGCTTGAGGAACGCCACCCGCTCCAGGCCCATGCCCGTGTCGATGTTCTTCTGCGGCAGCTCGCCGACGATGTGGAAGTCGGTCTTCGAACGCACCTCGTCCACGAGGTACTGCATGAACACGAGGTTCCAGATCTCCACGTAACGGTCGTCGTCCGTGGCCGGGCCGCCGTCCACGCCGTACGCGGGCCCCCGGTCGAAGAAGATCTCCGAGCAGGGACCGGCGGGGCCCGGCTGCCCGGTGGACCAGTAGTTCGTGTCCTTGTCCAGCCGCTGGATGCGCTCCTCCGGCAGGCCGGAGATGCTCCGCCACAGCCGGATCGCCTCGTCGTCGTCCTTGTAGACGGTGACCCACAGGTCCTTCGGGTCGAACCCGTAGCCGCCCTCGGCCTCCGAGGTGGTCAGCAGCTCCCAGGCGTAGCCGATCGCCTCCTGCTTGAAGTAGTCGCCGAAGGAGAAGTTGCCGTTCATCTGGAAGAAGGTGCCGTGGCGGGGGGTCCTGCCGACCTCCTCGATGTCGTTCGTGCGAATGCACTTCTGCACGCTGGTGGCGCGCGGGAACGGCGCAGGCACCACCCCGGTGAGGTACGGCACGAAGGGCACCATGCCGGCGACGGTGAACATCAGCGTCGGGTCGTCGGATATGAGGGAGGCCGAAGGCACGACGGTGTGGCCACGCGCTGCGAAGAAGTCCAGCCAGCGCTGGCGGATGTCTGCGGTCTGCATGCTCTCGCTTCTGAGGGTCGGGGAGCCGTGCGGGTCAGCGCGAGTGCAGCTGCGCGTCGCGCTTGCGGTAGGCCGCGGCGACCTCGCTCCCGAACGCGCCGACCCACTCGTCTGCCTGGCTGAAGAGCCGCGCCCCTCCGGGCGTGCGGCTCACGAGATGCGCCACGACGAAGCCGAGTCCGACACCCACGAGCAGCACGATCAGCTTGCGCACCGTTCCCCTCCTGCCTGTGACGCCCGCCGGCGGCGGATCGGCTCCACTCTATCTTCGCGAGGCTGAATGCGGGGCGAACGGGAAAGACCCCGGGGCACAGCCCGGGGTCTTTCCTCCAGAACGGTCGTCCCGGCGCTAGCGCGCCGCGTAGTACTCGACGACGAGCTGCACGTCACAGGTCACCGGGACCTCGGCGCGCTTGGGCCGGCGCACGAGGCGGGCCTGGAGCTTGTCGATCTCGACCTCCAGATAGCCGGGGACCGGGGGCAGGACCTCCTGGTGACCTCCGGCCGCGGCGACCTGGAAGGGCTCGGTGCCCTCGCTGCGCGCCTTGACGTGGATGGTCTGGCCGGGCTTCACCCGGAAGGACGGACGGTCCACGATGCGGCCGTCCACGAGGATGTGGCGATGCACGACGAACTGACGGGCCTGCGCGGTGGTGCGGGCGAAGCCGGCGCGCAGCACGAGCGCGTCCAGGCGCATCTCGAGCAGCTCCACGAGGTTCTCACCCGTGAGGCCCTCGGTGCGACGGGCCTCGTTGAACGCGATGCGCAGCTGCTTCTCGCGGATGCCGTACTGCGCGCGAAGCCGCTGCTTCTCGCGCAGCCGGACGGCGTAGTCGGAGTCGGCCTTGCGGCGGGTGCGGCCGTGCTGGCCCGGGGCGTAGGGGCGCTTCTCGAGGATGCGCGCCGCCTTCGGCGTCAGCGGGACGCCGAGGGCCCGGGAGAGCCGGGTCTTGCTGTGGGTGCGTGACGTGGTCGACACGATGCGGGTCTTCTCTTCTCTTCTGCTTCGATCCGGAGTGATGGAATCGCGATGGTCTCGACGCGCACACACGCATCGACCGACATCGCGTGGTCAGAGGGATCGCCTGGCGGCGGCCGGCCGGCTAAAGACCGCGCCCCTTCCCGAGCCCCCCGCGCAGCCGTTGCGAGAAGCCGGTCACAGACCGCAAAAGCATAGCAGACAGCGGCTATTCCCCACGAGTGATGCGGCGCAGCTTCTCCAGCCGCGCGGAGATCTCGCGCTCGAAGCCGTGCTCGGTGGGCTCGTAGTAGCGGGCGTCGGCCAGCTCGTCGGGCAGGTACTGCTGGCGCACCACGCCGATCTCCTCGTCGTGCGGGTAGCGGTAGCCCTTGCCATGGCCGAGCTTCTTCGCGCCGGCGTAGTGGGCGTCCCGCAGATGCACCGGCACGCGGCCGATGCCGCCCGCGCGCACCCGCGCGATGGCCGCGTCGATGCCGAGGTAGGCGGCGTTGGACTTCGGCGCGGTGGCGAGATAGACGGTCGCCTCCGCGAGCGGGATGCGAGCCTCGGGGAAGCCGATGCGCTCGGCCGCGTCGGCCGCCGCGACCGCGACGCCGAGCGCCTGCGGGTCGGCCATGCCGATGTCCTCCGCGGCGAGCACGATGATCCTTCGGGCGATGAAGCGCGGGTCCTCCCCCGCCTCGATCATGCGGGCGAGGTAGTGCAAGGCCGCATCCGGGTCGCTTCCGCGCACGCTCTTGATGAACGCGCTGATGACGTCGTAGTGCTCATCGCCGTCCCGGTCGTAGCGCAGCAGGGCGCGGTCCACAGAGGCGGCCACGAGCTCCGCGGTGACGCGCGGGGCGGAGCCGTCCTCCTGCCCGTCCCGGTCGGACTGCGCGCCCGCGGCCGCCGCCGCGGCGTCGAGCGTCGTGAGCGCACGCCGCGCGTCCCCCGAGGCGAGCTGCACGATCGCCGCGATCGCCTCGTCGTCCACCGCGAAGCGGCCCGCGAGCCCGCGCGGGTCCTCGATCGCGCGGCGCACCAGCGTCTCCACGTCCTCATCGGCCAGCGGCCGCAGGGTGAGCAGGAGAGAGCGCGACAGCAGCGGCGTGATCACCGAGAAGGAGGGGTTCTCGGTGGTGGCCGCGACCAGGGTCACCCAGCCGTTCTCCACACCGGGCAGAAGCGCGTCCTGCTGGGCCTTGGTGAAGCGGTGGATCTCGTCCAGGAAGAGCACCGTGGAGCGCCCGTAGAGATCGCGGTCCGACAGCGCCTTCTCCATCACCTGGCGCACGTCCCGCACGCCGGCGGTCACAGCGGACAGCTCGACCATGCGCCGCCCGCTGGTGCCGGCGATCGCCTGCGCGATCGTCGTCTTCCCGGTGCCCGGCGGGCCCCACAGGATCACGGACACGGCGCCGGCCCGCTCGGGATCCTCCTGCGCGAGGCGCAGCAGCGGCGACCCCGGCCGCAGCAGGTGCTGCTGGCCGACGACCTCGTCCAGCGTGCGCGGCCGCATCCTGACCGCGAGAGGCACAGGCGCTCGCTGCCCGGCGACGCCGAGAGCTTCCAGGCCGTCCTCCACGCATCGAGTGTATGGTGAACCACCGTCGCCGCAGCTCGCGGCAGAGAGGACGATCGGCCGGTGGCTGCACGCAAGACGAACAGTCGTGAGCAACAGCAGAGACTGCGCTCCTACCAGGCCAGGCAGATCGTCCACGCCCAGGCAGGCGCCCGGCGCCGACGCGACAACCTCATCTGGAGCATCGTCGGCGTCGTCGTCATCGCCGCGGCGATCGTCACGCAGCTCGCGTACACCGGCATCGGGCCGAAGACCTCCCCCACGGCATCGCCCAGCGCCACCCCCACCGCTGCCCCGACGGACGCGGCCGGGCAGTGGTCGCTGCCCGACCCGACCCTCGCCGGAGGGCGCAGCTGGACGGGACAGCTCGTGCTCAACGGGAACGTGGACCTCGGCGTCACCCTCGACGGGGCCGCCGCCCCGCAGGCCGTCTCCTCGACCATCTCGCTGGCCGACGGCGGCTTCTACAACGGCCTGAGCTGCCACCGCCTGACCACCGCAGGCATCTACGTCCTGCAGTGCGGCGATCCCAACGGCAACGGCAGCGGCGGCCCCGGCTACAGCTACGGGCCGGTGGAGAACGCGCCCGCCGACAACGTCTACCCCGCCGGCACGCTCGCGATGGCACGGCAGTCCGGCAACGGCGACAGCATGGGCAGCCAGTTCTTCATCGTGTACCAGGACTCCACCATCCCGGCCGACGCCGCAGGCGGCTACACCGTGATCGGGCAGATCACCAGCGGCCTGGACGCTCTGCAGAGCTCCGTCGTCGCGCAGGGCACGGCGGACGGCTCACAGGACGGCTCCCCCGCCGTCGCCACCACGATCACCTCCTTCCAGGTGCAGTGACCACAGCCTCCTTCAGCGCGCAGTAGTCGCCCGCCTCCCGGCGTGGATAGGCTGGACCGACACTTCGACCCGCGTCGATGATCGAATAGGTGGTTTCTGGTGGCTTCCGAGAAGCAGCCCTGGGGCAGGGTGGGCGACGACGGCACCGTGTACGTTCGCACCCCCGATGGCGAGCGTGCCGTGGGCCAGTACCCCGACGGCGACCCGGCCGAGGCGATCGCCTACTACGAGCGGAAGTTCGCGGACCTCGAGTCCGAGGTGTCGCTGCTGGAGCAGCGCGTGCGTCGCGGCATGGTCGCCGAGACGGTGCTCTCCACGATCACCGAGCTCGCCGAGCAGATCCGCACCGCCCCGGCGGTGGGCGACCTGGAGTCGCTCGCCGCGCGCGTGGAGCGGCTGGGCGGCAGCGCAGCAGAGGCAGCCGAGGCGCACAAGGCGGAGCTCGCCGAGGCGCGTCAGCGCGCCCGCCAGGAGCGGGAGGCGCTCGTGGCGGAGGCGGAGGCGCTGGCAGCGCAGGACCTCTCCAAGGTCCAGTGGCGGACGACCACGCAGCGGCTGGACGAGCTGTTCGCCCGCTGGCAGGAGCTGCAGAAGAGCGGTCCCCGGCTGTCCAAGAGCGACGCGGACGCGCTGTGGAAGCGCTTCAGCGCGGCCCGGCGCACCCTGGACACCGCACGGCGCGCCTTCTTCGCGCAGCTGGAGACAACGACGAAGCAGGCCCGGAGCGAGAAGCTCGCGCTCATCGAGCAGGCCGAGGCCCTGGCGCCGCGCGGGGCCGACGGCGTGCCGGCGTACCGGGAGCTCCTGGAGAAGTGGAAGAAGGCCGGTCGCAGCGGCCGCAAGTCCGACGACGCGCTGTGGGAGCGCTTCAAGGCGGCCGGCGATGTCCTGTTCGCGGCGAAGGCCAGCGCGGACGCCCTCGTCGACGAGGAGTACGGCGCGAACCTGCGGGCGAAGGAGGAGCTGCTCGCCGAGGGAGAGGCCATCCGGGCCGAGAGGGACCCGGCGGCCGCGCGCGCGAAGCTCACGGCGCTGCAGCGGCGCTGGGACGCGATCGGCCGCGTCCCGCGCGACCGGGTGCGCGCCGTCGAGGACCGCATGCGCTCCCTGGAGGCCGCGGTGCGCGCCAAGGAGGACGAGCACTGGCGGGCGAACAACCCGGAGACCCAGGCACGCGTGTCCGGCGTGCGGGAGCAGCTGGAGGCGATCATCGCGGATCTCGAGCAGCGCCTGGAGGACGCGAAGGCGCGCAAGGACGCCGCAGTGGTGAAGGCGCTCAGCGAGGAGCTCGAGGCGCGGCGCTCCTGGCTCTCCGTCATGGGCGGCTGAGCCGCTCCGCACCGGTGCGCCGAGGCGGCGCCTTCTCCACAGTCGCGCCCGGCGAGGGTTCGCCGCCCCGTCGGTCCGGCATCCTTCGTCCATGCCCGGCCTCATCCCCCTCGTCCTCGGCGCCGAGGGCGGCGTGCTCGCCGAGCCCGAGCTCTGCGCGGCCGCCCTCGACGGCGATCTGCATCGACTCGGCCGCGCGTTCCACCCGGTGGACCTCCCGGTCTTCCCCGCCGCCCGGGCGGCGGCGCTCGCGCCCGGCCTTCCGCGCGGGGCCGCCCTCGACCTGGACAGCGCCGCCTGGGTGCACGGCGCCCGCCGCACCGCTCCGGACCCGCCCAGCGCCTGCGTCGACATCGCACGCCGCTCGAGGCTGCCCGCGTCCAGCCGGCACCGCGTCCGCGAGGTGGCCGCCTTCGCCGAGGGCACCCAGCTGCTGGGCGCGGTGCTCGTGACCACGCCGCTGCGCACCGCACTGGACCTGCTGCGCGCGCCCGTCGAACCGGACGCGGCGGGGCGAGCGGCCCTGCGGCTGCTCGTGCGGCGCTGCGGAGGCAGCGCGCTCGTGCGCGAGCAGCTGCGCGCCGCGGGGCGGCTGCCGCACAAGGAGCGCGCCCTCGAACGCCTGGAGCGGCTCTGCGGCCGCGCCGCTCAGCCTCCCTGCACGCGGTACACGTCGTAGACCGCGTCGATGCGCCGCACGGCGTTGAGCACGCGGTCCAGGTGCGTGGTGTCGCCCATCTCGAAGACGAAACGGCTCAGCGCCAGGCGGTCGGAGGTGGTCGACACGCTGGCGGAGAGGATGTTCACGTGGTGCTCGGACAGCACCCTGGTGACGTCCGACAGCAGCCCCGAGCGGTCCAGCGCCTCGATCTGGATCTGAACGAGGAACACGCTCTTCTCGTTCGGCGCCCAGGAGACCTCGATGATCCGGTCGTGCTGCTCCATCAGCGCCGCGACGTTCTTGCAGGCCGCCTGGTGGACGGACACTCCGGCGCCGCGGGTGACGAAGCCGACGATCTCGTCGCCCGGCACGGGCGTGCAGCACTTGGCGAGCTTCACGAGCACCCCTGCGGCGCCCTTGACGAGCACGCCGCTCGTCGCGGCGCCGGGCAGCGGCCGCGGCGGAGGAAGCGCCGGGACCTCGTCGGCGTCCTGCTCCTGCTCGGTCTGCACCGCGGCGAGCAGCTTCTCGATGACGGACTGGGTGGACACATGCCCCTCGCCGATGGCGGCGTACAGGGCGGAGACGTCCGTGTAGCGCAGCGTCGCCGCAACCCCCGCCAGCGCGTCCTGCGTCATCAGCCGCTGCAAGGGCAGGTTGTGCTTGCGCATCGCCCGGGCGATGAGCTCCTTGCCGTGCTCGACGGCCTCCTCGCGCCGCTCCTTGGTGAACCACTGCCGGATCTTGTTCCGTGCTCGTGTGGAGGCGACGAAGGAGAGCCAGTCCTGGCTGGGCCCCGCGTCCGGGTTCTTGGAGGTGAACACCTCGACGACGTCGCCGGAGACGAGGGTGCTCTCCAGGGGGACGAGCCGGCCGTTCACCCGCGCGCCCATGGTGCGGTGGCCGATCTCGGTGTGCACCGCGTAGGCGAAGTCGACCGGGGTCGCCCCGGCGGGCAGCCCGATCACCCGGCCCTTGGGCGTGAAGACGTACACCTCCTTCGCGCCGATCTCGAAGCGCAGCGCGTCGAGGAACTCGCCCGGGTCGGTGGTCTCGGCCTGCCAGTCCGTGATGTGCGCGAGCCAGGCCATGTCGGCGTCCGGCGCAGGCGCGGAGCCGCCGCCCCGGCCGCCGCTCATCCGCTCCTTGTACTTCCAGTGCGCCGCCACACCGTACTCGGCGCGCTGGTGCATCTCGGTCGTGCGGATCTGGATCTCCACCGCCCGCCCGTCCGGGCCGATGACGGTGGTGTGCAGCGACTGGTAGAGGTTGAACTTCGGCGTGGCGATGTAGTCCTTGAAGCGCCCGGGGATCGGGGTCCACCGGGCGTGCACCGAGCCGAGGACGGCGTAGCAGTCGCGGATCGTGCCCACGATCACGCGGATGCCCACGAGGTCGTAGATGTCGTCGAAGTCCCGGCCGCGCACGATCATCTTCTGGTAGATCGAGTACAGCTCCTTGGGCCGGCCGGCGACCGAGCCCCGGATCTTCGCACTGCGCAGGTCCTCGGACAGCGCGTCGATGACCTGCGTGACGATCTCGTCGCGCTTCGGGTTGCGCTGCTGAACGAGGTGGTCGATCTCCGCGTACAGCTTCGGGTTGAGCACCGCGAAGGCGAGGTCCTCCAGCTCGTTCTTCATCGCCTGGATGCCCAGCCGGTGCGCCAGGGGCGCGTAGATCTCCAGCGTCTCCTTCGCCTTGCGCGCGGCGGACTCGGGTGCCACGAAGCCCCAGGTCCGGGCGTTGTGCAGACGGTCGGCGAGCTTGATGACGAGCACGCGGATGTCGCGGGACATCGCGACGATCATCTTGCGGACCGTCTCGGCCTGGGCGTTCTCCCCGTAGGTGACCTTGTCGAGCTTGGTCACCCCGTCCACGAGCATGGCGATCTCCTCGCCGAAGTCCGCCCGCAGCTCCTCGATGCTGTAGTCGGTGTCCTCCACGGTGTCGTGCAGCAGCGCGGCGGCCACCGTCGCCGCGCCGACGCCCAGCTCGGCCAGGATCCCCGCGACCGCGACCGGGTGGGTGATGTACGGCTCGCCGCTGCGGCGGGTCTGCCCGCGATGCGCCCGCTCGGCCACCCCGTACGCCCGCTCGATGAGCGCGGCGTCGGCACGCGGATGGTGGGCGCGGACGGTCTTGATCACGGCATCCAGAGCGCCGGAGGACTGGCCTTTCACGAAGATCCGCGGCACCAGTCTGCGCAGGGAGGTGGACGTCGTGGTATCCGTCATCGCGCCTCCCCTCTGCCGGTACCGGAAATCCTACGACCTCGCGCGGGGTGCTCCGGCCCGCTCAGGCCTCGACGGCCGCCTTCTGCGCCTGGCGCACCTTCTTGTCCTGGGCCACGATCCCGGGCTCCCGCTCGCGCAGCAGCGAGTACACCGGCGCCGCGATGAACAGCGTCGAGTAGGTGCTCACCAGGATGCCGACGAACAGCGCGAGCGAGATGTCCCGCAAGGTGCCCGCGCCCAGGAAGATCGTGCCGATGAACAGGATGGACGCCACCGGCAGCAGGGCGACCACCGAGGTGTTGATGGAGCGCACCAGCGTCTGGTTCACCGCGAGGTTCACATTGTCCGCGAAGCTGCGCAGGCCGGACTGCTCCCGGGTCGTCTCGCGGATCTTGTCGAAGACCACGACCGTGTCGTACAGGGAGTAGCCGAGGATCGTCAGGAAGCCGATCACGGCTGCCGGGGTGATCTCGAAGCCGCAGATGCCGTACACGCCCGCCGTGATGATGAGGTCGTGGAACAGCGAGATGAGCGCGGCCAGCGACATCTTCCAGGTGCGGAAGTACAGCGCCATCACGATCGCGACGAGCACGACGAACACGATCAGGCCGATGATCGCCTGCTGGGTGATGTCCTGCCCCCAGGACGGCCCGATGAAGCTCGAGCTCACCTGCGTCGCCGGCACGGAGTAGGCCTGGGCGAGCGCTGCGCTCAGGCTCGCCGACTGCGCGCTGGTGAGCGTGTCCGTCTGCACGAGGATCCCGTCGCCGCCGACCGTGCTGACCAGCGGGACCGAGCCGGGCAGCACGGTGCCCACCGCCGAGATGGCGGTGCCCTGGTCGGGCGAGGACAGGCCCGTGATGCGGAACTGGCTGCCCCCGGTGAACTCGATGCCGAAGTGGAAGCCGCCGCGCAGGAACGGGCCGCCCAGCGCGATGACGATCATGACGATCGCGGCGATGAGCCAGATCCGGCGCCGGGCGATGAACGGGAAGGACCGCTTGCCGGTGTAGAGGTCGTTGCCGAAAGACTCGAAGCTCATCGCGTCGCCCCGTCCTTGTCCTTGACGTCGTCCCCCGTACCCGTGGCCTGGGCGGCCTTGCGCTCCGCGATCGTCTGCCGCCGGGCGGCCTCGCGCGAGGAGCGGGCGCTCGCCTTGCCCGGCTGCGCCACGGTGCGGAACTGCGCGCGCCCGCGGTACACGGCGCCGAGCTTGCGCGGGTCCAGACCGCTGGCCGGATGGCCGTCCGCGAAGAAGCGCAGCCGGGCGAGCAGCTGCATCACCGGATGCGTGAACAGGAAGACAAGGAACACGTCGATGATCGTCGTGATGCCCAGTGTCAGCGCGAAGCCGCGAACGCTGCCGACCGCGAGCACGTACAGCACCGCCGCGGCCAGAAGGTTCACCGCGTCGGAGGCGAGGATCGTCCGCCGGGCGCGACGCCAGCCGGCCTCGACCGCGGACTCCAGCCCACGACCGTCGCGCAGCTCGTCGCGGATGCGCTCGAAGTACACGATGAACGAGTCCGCCGTGATGCCGATGGCGACGATGAGCCCCGCGATGCCCGCGAGGGACAGCCGGTACCCCTCCCGCCAGGACAGGAAGTCGACCACGAGATAGGTGATCCCGGCGGCGATGGCCAGAGAGGCGATCGTGACGAAGCCCAGGGTGCGGTACTGGAAGAAGGAGTAGATCACCACGAGGATGAGGCCGATGAGACCTGCAACCAGGCCCGCGGCCAGCTGCGTGGTGCCGAGGGTGGCGGAGATGTTGTCCTGGCTCTGCACGACGAAGCTGATCGGCAGTGCGCCGAACTTCAGCTGGTCCGCAAGCGTCTTCGCGGACTCCTGCGTGAAGTTGCCGCTGATCGAGGGCCGCCCGTCCAGGATGAGCGCGTTCATCGAGGGGGCGGACAGCACCTTGTTGTCCAGCACGAAGGCGAACTCGTTCAGCGGAGGCTGCGCGCCGTAGAGGCGCTGGCTGATCTGGCCGAAGGTCTGCGCGCCCTGCTCGTTCATCGTGATCTGCACCTGCCAGACGCCCGTGGAGGCGCCTTGCTGGGTGGTCTGCACGCCGGCCTGGGCGTCGGTGATGACGTCGCCGTTGAGCTCGACGGGGCCGAGGATGTACTTCCCTGTGCCGTCGGTGGAGCAGGTGATCAGGGGCTTGTCGTCCGGCGGGTCGACGATGTCGGTGTTGCAGCTGAAGGCCTGGAACTGCTGCATGAGCCCGTCGGTGATCCACGCGGGGTCACCTGCACCCGTCGGCGTGACGGTGGGGTCGACGTCCACCGACGGGCTCGGAGCGGGCGTCGGCGAGGTCGTGGCGCCGCCGATCTGATCCGGGGAGGCGGCGTCCTGGTAGAGCACGGGCCGGAACTTCAAGGAGGCCGAGGCCTCGATGCGCTGGATCGTGTCCGCGTCGGGAGTGCCCGGCAGGGAGACGACGATGTTCTGGCCGCCCTCGGTCGTGATCTCAGCCTCGGCGACGCCTGACGCGTCCACACGCTGGCGCATGATCGCGACGGCCTGGTTCAGCTGCTCCGAGGAGACCGTCTGGCCGTTGTTGACCCGCGGCGCGAGGATGATCTGGGTGCCGCCCTCCAGGTCGAGGGCGAGCTTCGGCAGCCACGATCCGCCCCAGAAGGCAGCACCGAGCCCGTTCAACAGCGCGATCGCCGCGATGATGACGCCGAGCCAGATGAGAGTACGCCGTGCTCTGCGCACGGGCGCGGGTGCCGCCACTGCCGGTTACTTCTCGGGCTTGTCCGCCGGGCCCTCGGAGCTGGCGGGGGTGTCGCCGTCCTCGGGCGAGCCGCCCTCGGAGCCGTCGACCGCGCTGGAGCGCTCCGCGCCCGATCCCGTCGAGTCCGCGATGCGGTCATCGCCGGGGATGTCCGCCGAGGTGAGCTCCTCGGCGGTGTCCGGGATGGCCGGGGTGAGCACGTTGGTGACGGTCTGGCGGTGCACCGTGATGACGGTGCCCGGCGTCGTCTCCAGCTCGACCTTCCCGGCCTCGTCGTCCATGTGGACGATCGTGCCGATGATCCCGGACTGCGTGATCACCTCGGCGCCCGGGATGACCTTGGCCTGGAGCTCCTGCATCTGCTGACGCCGCTTCCGTCCGTTCCGGAACATGAAGAAGATCAGCACGATGAGGACCGCGATGATCACAAGCGTGAACGGGTCCGAGAACAGATTCTGCACGATTGCCTTCCCTCGCCAGCAGAGCGCCGGCGGCGCACGAATATGAGCCTTCCCGAGGCTCTCCCCGAGTATAGGTCAAGGACCCTGGAACGGGATGGAACCGTCGTCGATGCCCAGATGTCTCCAAGCCGCGGGCGTGGCGATCCTGCCGCGGGGCGTGCGCGCGAGCAGGCCGGTGCGCACGAGGAAGGGCTCCACCACGGACTCGATCGTCTCGGCCTCCTCGCCCACCGCCGCGGAGAGCGTGGACAGGCCCACCGGCCCGCCGGAGAAGCGGCGGACGATGACGTCGAGCACCGCCCGGTCCAGCCGGTCCAGCCCGAGCGCGTCCACCTCGTAGAGCTCCAGCGCCTCGCGCACGAGCGCCCGGTCGGCAGCTCTGCCGTGCACGACGACGTAGTCGCGCACCCGCCGCAGCAGGCGGTTGGCGATCCGGGGGGTGCCGCGCGAACGGCCGGCGATCTCCCCCACCGCGTCCTCGCCGAGCGCGAAGCCGAGCAGCCCGGCGCTGCGCGCGACCACCTCGCGCAGCTCGGACTCCTCGTAGAACTCCAGGTGGGCGGTGAAGCCGAAGCGATCGCGCAGCGGGCTGGGAAGCAGCCCGGCCCGGGTGGTCGCCCCCACGAGCGTGAAGCGCGGCAGCTCCAGCGGGAGCGAGGTGGCGCCGGCGCCCTTGCCCACGACGATGTCGATGCGGAAGTCCTCCATCGCGAGATAGAGCATCTCCTCCGCGGAGCGGGCCATGCGGTGGATCTCGTCGACGAAGAGCACCTCGCCGGGCAGCAGCGAGGACAGCACGGCGGCGAGGTCCCCGGCATGCTGGATCGCCGGCCCGCTGGTGATCCGCAGGGGCGCGCCCGCCTCGTGCGCGACGATCATCGCCAGAGTGGTCTTGCCCAGGCCGGGCGGGCCGGCCAGCAGGATGTGGTCGGGCGCGCGCTCCTGCAGCGCCGCGGCGCGCAGCATCAGCGCGAGCTGGCCGCGGACCTTCGTCTGGCCGATGAACTCGTCCAGCGAGGCGGGGCGCAGCGCCCCCTCGAAGGCCTGCTCCTCGGCCTGCGGAGCCGGATCGGTCACGGCGTCCTGGCTCGCGCCGCTCACGGCTTCGCCGCCGAGGGACCGAGGGCGATGAGGGCCCGACGCAACAGGTCCGCATCGGGCAGACCCGGCTCGGCCTCCTCGATGTCGTCCACCACCCGCTGCGCCTGACGTGCCGGCCACCCCATGCCCGCGAGAGCGTCGACGAGGGCCGAGCGGTCAGCCGAGGCGGGGCCGGCGGAGCCGGGGGCGGCCGGGACGCCGTCGAGCTTGCCCGCCAGCTGCACGACGATGAGCTTCGCCGTCTTCGGCCCGATGCCCGGCACCTTCGTGAACGGCAGGTGGTCCTCCTCGCGGACCGCGCCGGCGATGCGGTGCGGATCGAGCTGGGCGAGCACGCCGAGCGCCGAGCGGGGGCCGACACCGCCGATGCCGAGCAGGAGGCGGAAGACCTCCAGCTCCAGCGGGGTCGCGAAGCCGAACAGCGATAGCGCGTCCTCCCGGACGATCAGCGCCGTGTGCAGCATCGCCTCCTCGCCCACGCGCAGCGAGCGCAGCACCTCGGGCGTCGTCTCGACGGCGAAGCCGACTCCGCCGACGTCGATCACCGCGGTGGTGCCGCTCGCGCCGAGGACGGTGCCGCGCAGCGAGGAGATCATTCCCCCAGCGTACGAGCCGCCGCCGAGATGGACGGCAGCCCCCGCCGCGATATCCGCGCCGGGTGAGCGCGCTCAGCGCGCGGAACGGGGACGCGCCGGGGTCCGCGCGCGACGCTCCGCCTGCGCCCAGGCCGCCTGCGCGGGGGTGAGCAGGCCGCCCGAGGCGCCCGGCTGGGCGGCGGCGCCGCGGCTGCGCCACAGATGGCAGATCGCCAGCGCCAGGGCGTCTGCCGCGTCCGCGGGTCGCGGCGCAGCCTCCAGGCCGAGCAGCCGACGCACCATCTCGGCCACCTGAGCCTTGTCGGCCCGCCCGTAGCCCGTCACGGCGGCCTTCACCTCGGTGGGGGTGTGCAGCGCGACCGCGAGCTCGCGCGAGGCGGCGATCTGCAGCGCGATGCCGCTGACCTGTGCGGTGCCCATCACCGTGCGCAGGTTCTGCTGCGCGAAGACCCGCTCCACCGCCACCGTCGCCGGCGCGTGCTCGTCCAGCACCCGCTGCAGGCCGCGCGCGACCGCGTCCAGTCGCAGCTGCACCGCCTCGTCCGCGGGCGTGCGGATGACCTCGTAGTGCACGAGCGACAGAGCGCCGCGCGCGGAGAGCTCCACGACGCCGATGCCGCAGCGGGTGAGACCCGGGTCCACCCCCAGGACGCGGCGGGCGCCGCTCACGGCCGGCTCAGTCCTCGGCGAGCTCCGCCTGCACCTCGGCGCTGAGGTCGAGGTTCGTGTAGACGTTCTGCACGTCGTCCGAGTCCTCCAGGGCGTCGATGAGGCGGAACACCTTGCGGGCGGTCTCGGCGTCGACCTCGACCTTCACGCTGGGCACGAACTCGACGTCCGCGGAGTCGTAGTCGATCCCCGCCTCCTGCAGGGCCGAGCGCGTGGCGACCATGTCGGAGGGGTCGGTGAGCACCTCGATGCTCTCGCCGTTCGGCGCCGGCACGACCTCCTCCGCGCCGGCATCCAGCACGGCGGTGAGGACCTCGTCCTCCGTTGTGCCCTCCGCGGGCACCACGATGACGCCCTTGCGCGAGAAGTTGTACGAGACACTGCCCGGATCCGCGAGCGTGCCCCCGTTGCGGGAGAGGGCCGTGCGCACCTCCGCGGCCGCACGGTTCTTGTTGTCGGTGAGGCACTCCACCAGCAGGGCGACGCCGCTGGGCCCGTAACCCTCGTACATGATCGTCTGGTAGTCGACCGACTCGCCGGAGATGCCCGCGCCGCGCTTGATCGCGCGATCGATGTTGTCGTTCGGGACGGAGGTCTTCTTCGCCTTCTGCACGGCGTCGTACAGGGTGGGATTGCCGTTGAGGTCGGCCCCGCCGAGCTTGGCCGCCACCTCGATGTTCTTGATGAGCTTGGCGAAGGACTTGGCACGCTTGGCGTCGATGACGGCCTTCTTGTGCTTCGTCGTCGCCCACTTGGAATGTCCGGACACAGCGCTCCTCAATCACCTACGGATCCCGGATATTCTAGCGGCGCGCCGGCCGGCGGCCCCGGGCGGCGCCCCGCTAGGCGGCGGCGCCGGAACCCGCGCCGGACACGAGATCCAGGAAGAGACGGTGGAAGCGCAGCTCCCCGGACACCTCCGGATGGAACGAGGTGCCCATCAGCACGCCCTGGCGCACCGCGACCACCCGGCCGTCCGGCAGCGCGGCCAGCGGCTCGACGCCGGGCCCCACACGCTCCACGACGGGCGCACGGATGAACGCGGCGTGCACCGGCGGGCCGGAGAAGACGGGCACCTCCAGCTCCGTCTCGAAGGAGTCCACCTGGGAGCCGAAGGCGTTGCGCCGCACGGCGACGTCCAGGCCGCCCAGGCTCTGCTGCCCCTCGATGCCGTCCACCACGGTGTCCGCGAGCATGATGAGCCCGGCGCAGGTGCCGTACACGGGCAGGCCCCCCGCGATCGCCTCGCGCAGAGGCTCGAACAGCCCGAAGGCGCGGGCGAGCTTGTCCATCACGCTGGACTCGCCACCGGGGATGATGAGCCCGTCCACGGCGCCCAGCTCCTCCGGCCGTCGCACCCGGATCGCCGGGACGCCCAGGTCCCCGAGCACCGCCAGATGCTCGCGCACATCGCCCTGCAGCGCGAGCACGCCGATCGTGGGGCCGCCGGCAGCCATTCCGGGCTCGTCAGGACCGGCGGTCACCAGCCGCGCTCGGCCAGGCGGTGCGGTGCGGCCAGGTCGGCGACGTTGATGCCGACCATGGCCTCGCCCAGCCCGCGAGACACGTCCGCGATGAGCTTGGCGTCGTCGTAGTAGGTGGTCGCCTTGACGATCGCGGCGGCGCGCTTGGCCGGGTCCCCCGACTTGAAGATGCCCGAGCCCACGAAGACGCCATCCGCGCCGAGCTGCATCATCATCGCGGCGTCGGCAGGGGTGGCCACACCGCCCGCGGTGAACAGCACCACGGGGAGCTTGCCGGTGTGCGCGATCTCGGCCACGAGCTCGTACGGAGCCTGCAGCTCCTTCGCCGCGACGTACAGCTCGTCCTCCGTCTTGGCGGCGAGCTGGCGGATCTCCCCGGTGATCTTGCGGATGTGCTTGGTCGCCTCGGAGACGTCCCCGGTGCCCGCCTCGCCCTTGGACCGGATCATCGCGGCACCCTCGGTGATGCGCCGCAGCGCCTCCCCCAGGTTCGTGGCACCGCAGACGAACGGCACTGTGAAGGGCCACTTGTCGATGTGGTTGACGTAGTCCGCCGGGCTGAGCACCTCGGACTCGTCGATGTAGTCGACGCCGAGCGCCTCGAGCACCTGCGCCTCGACGAAATGGCCGATGCGCGCCTTCGCCATCACCGGGATGGACACAGCCGCCTTGATGCCGTCGATGAGGTCGGGGTCGCTCATGCGGGCGACCCCGCCCTGTGCGCGGATGTCTGCCGGCACGCGCTCCAGGGCCATCACGGCCACCGCGCCCGCGTCCTCCGCGATGCGCGCCTGGTCGGGGGTGACGACGTCCATGATGACGCCGCCCTTCAGCATCTCCGCGAGCCCGCGCTTGACCCGGTCGGAGCCCTGCTGCCCCGTGGAACTGTCAGCCATGCCCTCGATTCTACCGGGGGTGGCGCTCAGTCCTCCGGCCATCCCGAGACCAGGGCCCTGCGGGTGTCCTCGAGGAACTGCGGCAGGGCCTTGGTCTGCCCGATGATGGGCAGGAAGTTCGCGTCCTGAGCCCAGCGCGGCACGAGATGCTGGTGCAGATGCCCGGCCACTCCGGCCCCGGCGACCGCGCCCTGGTTCATGCCGATGTTGAAGCCGTGGTTGTGCGAGACCGCACGCGTGACCTTCATCGCGGTCTGGGTGAGCGCGGCGATCTCGGCGGACTCCTCCGGCGTGGCCTCGTCGTAGTCGGCGAAATGCCGGTATGGGCAGACCAGCAGATGCCCGGTGTTGTACGGGAACAGGTTCATCAGCACGAAGGCGAGCGCGCCGCGATGCACGATGAGGCCCTCCTCGTCGGACAGCTGCGGGGCGAGGCAGAAGGGGCAGTCCTCCGCGGTCGGCTGCGTCGAGTCCTTCACATAGGCCAGGCGGTGCGGCACCCACAGGCGCTGGTACGCGTCGGGCACGCCCGGCAGGCGCGCGGCGTCCTCCAGGGCGCGGAACTCCTCCTCGGCCACGGGGTTCACTCCTCCCAGGCCGTGGACACCTGCGCGTGGGCGCTGATCGCGTCGAGGATCCGCTCGATCGCCTCCGCGACGGGGACGCCGTTGCGCTGCGTCCCGTCGCGGAAGCGGAAGCTCACCGTCCCGGCCGAGCGGTCCTCCTCCCCCGCGATCAGCTGGTACGGCACCTTCGCGGTGGTGTGGGTGCGGATCTTCTTCTGCATGCGGTCGTCGGAACGGTCGACCTCAGCACGCACGCCGGCGGCGCGCAGGCGCTGCACGATGCCCTCCAGGTAGTCCGCGTACTCCTCGGCGACGGGGATGCCCACCGCCTGCACCGGCGCGAGCCAGACCGGGAAGGCGCCCGCGTAGTGCTCCAGCAGGATCGCGAAGAAGCGCTCGATCGAGCCGAGCAGGGCCCGGTGGATCATCACCGGCTGCCTCTTCGTGCCGTCGCTCGCCGTGTACTCCAGCTCGAAGCGCTCAGGCTGGTTGAAGTCCAGCTGCACGGTCGACAGCTGCCAGCTGCGGCCGATCGCATCGCGGGCCTGCACCGAGATCTTCGGCCCGTAGAAGGCGGCCCCACCGGGGTCGGGCACGAGGTCCAGGCCGGACTCCTCGGCGACGGCGCGCAGCGTCTCGGTGGCCTCGTCCCACTGCTCGTCGCTGCCGACGTACTTCTCTGGGTCCTTCGTGGACAGCTCCAGGTAGAAGTCGTCCAGGCCGTAGCCGCGCAGCGTCTCGAAGACGAAGTCGAGCTGCCGCTTGAGCTCGTCCTTGACCTGCTCCTCGGTGACGTAGATGTGCGCATCGTCCTGAGTGAGGCCGCGCACCCGTGTCAGCCCGGAGAGCGTCCCGCTCTTCTCGTAGCGGTACACCGTCCCGAACTCCGCCAGCCTCAGCGGCAGCTCCCGGTAGGAGCGTCCCCGCGAGCGGAAGATGAGGTTGTGGAAGGGGCAGTTCATCGGCTTGAGGTAGTAGTCCTGCCCCTGCCGGGTGACGGCGCCCTCGGCGTCGCGCTCCTCGTCCAGGTGCATCGCCGGGAACATGCCGTCCTTGTACCACTGCAGGTGGCCGCTCGTCTCGAACAGGGTGCCCTTCGTGATGTGCGGCGAGTTCACGAGCTCGTAGTCGTGCCTGACCAGCTGCTTGCGCAGGTAGTCCTCGATCTCGGCGCGGATGATGCCGCCGCGGGGATGGAACACTGCCAGGCCGGAGCCGATCTCCTCCGGGAAGCTGAACAGGTCCAGCTCCGCGCCCAGCTTGCGGTGGTCGCGCTTGGCGGCCTCCTCCAGGCGGGTCTGGTACGCGCGCAGCTCGTCCTTGCTCGGCCAGGCGGTGCCGTAGATGCGCTGCAGCTGCGGGTTCTTCTCCGAGCCGCGCCAGTAGGCGGCAGCCACGCGCATGAGCGCCCAGCCGTTGCCGATCATGCGGGTGTTCGGCAGGTGCGGACCGCGGCAGAGGTCCTTCCAGACGGTCTCGCCGCTGCGCGGGTCGACGTTGTCGTAGATGGTCAGCTCGGCGCCGCCCACCTCGACGCTCTCGCCGTCCTCGCCGGCGGGCTCCGAGCCCGTGCCGCCCTTCAGCCCGATGAGCTCGAGCTTGTAGGGCTCCGCCGCGAGCTCAGCCCGAGCCTGCTCCTCCGTGACGACGCGGCGCACGAAGCGCTGGCCCGCGCGGACGATGCGCTCCATCTCCTTGGACAGCGCCTTGAGGTCCTCCGGGGTGAAGGCCTCAGCGACGTCGAAGTCGTAGTAGAAGCCGTCCGCGATGGGCGGCCCGATCCCGAGCCGAGCGGTCTCGTTCACCGACTGGACCGCCTGCGCCAGCACGTGAGCGGTGGAATGGCGCAGGATGCTCAGGCCGTCGGGCGAGTCGATGGACACAGGCTCGACGACGTCCGTCTCGACGACCTCCGTGGCCAGGTCGCGCAGCTCGCCGTTGACGCGCATGGCGACGACGGACCGGTCGGTGAAGAGCGAGAAGCCGTCAGCCACGGGATGAACTGCTCCTGTCGATGGGGTGGGATGGTGCGGATGCGCTGTCCACATTACTTACCCGCGCGGGGGCGCGCCTGTCACGGCGCTGCCGCGCAGGCGCTGCTCGCCCGGATGTCTCCCTCGCCGTCGGCGAAGCCGAGGTGGATGAGGTCCAGCGCGCCGCCCGGGGCGGGCCCGAGCCACCACTCGCCGTGCAGTCGATCCGAGCCGCCGGCCGTGCCGCCGTCCAGCCACGCCGCGACGATACGGCTCGCCACGGCCTCGTTGTCCTGCGTGATCGCGAGGTAGTCCAGGTCGTCGGCCGGGGAGCCGAGCGGTCGGCTCGTGAAGCGGCCGGTGAGCTCGACGACGGTCCCAGCGCGCCCTGCGGCGTCCACGCAGTCGCGTTCCGAGGAGACCAGCGGCACGGTCCACAGCAGCGCCGAGCCGCCGGCCTGCCCGGCCTGCTCGGCCAGCGCGTCGAGCTGGGCGCGCGCGGCGGCGAGCGACACCGGCGGTCCGGACGCCTCCGCCGGCGGCGCGGGCGCGACGGGAGGCTGCGCCGGGACGCGCTCCTGCGACTCCGGTTGCTCCTGCGCCTGCGCGGCGAGCTGATGCGCCTGCGCAAGCTGCTCCGCCGGCGGCCCCGCCAGGCCCGCGGCAGCGGACGAGGCGGCGCCGAGAGCTGCGAGCAGCGCGACCGCGAGGGGCAGAGCGAGCCGCAGGCGGCGATCCGCGGACGAGCCCGGCGCCGTCCTGCGCCGCAGAGCCATGCCGAGCGCGACGACCAGGCACAGCAGGGCGGCGGCGAGCAGCGCGACGAGCAGAGCCGAGCTCCAGCCCGGCTCGGCCGACACCACGGCGTCACCCGCGAGGCACCAGGAGCGCGGCGGGAAGGGCGTCGAGGCGTAGACGAGGGGCGCGCCGGCCCCGGCCCCCGCCAGGACGCGTGCGCATTTCTCACCCGTGTCGTACACGAAGCCGGTCGCCAGGGCCATGCGGGCGCCCAACAGCCATCCGGCAGCGCCCAGCGCCGCCCCGCTCAGCGCCCAGACAGCCGCCGTGCCGCGGTGCCCGCGCCGGCCGGCGGGAGCGGTCGGGGCCGCCGGCGCCCCTGCGGGCGGGCTCTGAGCCCCGGTCCGCTGATCCTGCCTCCGTCCCTGCGCATGAGAGTGCCGCCCGCGCTCGGCGAAAGCGATAGCGCCGCTTCCCGCCGCCGCTGCGCTGAGCAGGGCGCACAGTGCGGGCAGCGGGCCCAGGCCGCCGTCCAGCAGCCAGGCGGCCGCGGCGGCGCCCGGCACCGCCGCCGCACCCAGGGCGCCGAGGAGCGCGCGGACGGCCGCCGGTCGGTCCCCCCGCAGCCGCCGCCCGACCTCCAGCGCTGCCCACGCCGCGAAGCCGGACAGCGCCGCGAACAGCACGACGCCCGGCCCCCACAGCGGTGTGAGCAGCACCGCGAGGACGAGCAGCGAGGCAGCATCCTCCAGGCGCCTGTCCGAACCCGGGGGGGCGGCGAAGACGATCAGCAGGACGAGCGCGGCGACGAGGACCGCGAGCGTGCCCAGCCACAGCGCATGGGCGACGATCCGGCCAGGGCCGGCCGGGTGGCGCTCCTGCATCGGCCCATTGTCCCCGACTCTCCTGGGCCCCCTCTCATCGCGCTACAGCTCGATCCGCACCCGCCGGCGGTGCAGCCACCAGGCTGCGAAGGACATGAGGGTGAGGATCCCCGCCAGCTGCAGCGCCGCGAGCCAGAGCGGCGCCTGCTCGTACCACCAGGGCACCCCCGGCAGCACGACGAGAGCGAGCACGAGCAGGTGCAGCAGATAGAGGGCAAGAGGGTTCTCCCCCCACCAGGCGAGGTAGCCCGGGCGGCGGGCGAGGGTGCGCGAGATGACCTCGGTCAGCAGGAAGACGATCGCCCCGATCGCCAGCGTCACGAGGATGTAGCTCAGCGAGACCCTGTTCTTGCTCACGGGCACGAGGAGGGCGGCGAGACCGCCGACGACGGCGAACGCGGCGCAGCAGACGATCGCGGCCGCCCAGCCGCGGCGCCAGAGATCGGCGAAGGCGGTCGAGAGGATGAGCAGCGCTCCCCAGGACAGGCCGGCGACGAAGCCGCCCTGCACGGTCGCGAGCACCGAGTCGAGCAGCCACGCGTCCACGATCAGCTGGTACACGATGAGCAGGGCGAGGCCGACGGCCAGCCGCAGATACGGGCCGAGCCGGACGACGGGGAGGCAGACGAGCCCCGCCAGGCCCAGCGCCTGCAGCACTCCCCAACTGCTCGGCTCGCCGGCGATCTGCGTGCCCCCCGCCGAGATGATCGCCCCGATGCCGATGAGGCTGAGGTAGCGGAAGAGGAAGTGCCGGTAGGCGCCGCCGAGGCTCTGCTGTGCGCGGCGGCGGAACGACGGGCCGTAGTTCAGGCCGATGGCGAGCACGAAGCACGGCGCCACGACGTCGGCGACGCTCAGGCCGACGTCCGGCGTGTGCTTGATGAGGTCCGGGACGGCCTGCACGCCGCCGAGGTAGTTGCCCGCCACCATGAGGAACACCAGCACGCCGCGGAAGCGGTCGATGCCCAGGTCCCGCGCGGGGCGGGTCGTGGGACGCGCTGCGGCGACAGCGGCCTGCGTGGCGTCCCCCGAGCCGATTCGCATGATCCGACCCTACTCAGCCGCCGGTCCCGTCCCCCGTCGCGCGCGGCTCAGCGCCGCCGCATGACCACGCCGACCGTGACGACGAGCGCGGCGGCTGCCAGAACGAACACCAGTCCGGTGATCCCCAGGCCCAGGCTGGCCTGCGTCACGCTGAGCACCAGGAAGGTGGCCGCGACGGCGGCCAGGGCGACGCCGAGCAGGATCAGCGCGACGGCGGCCTGGGGGCTCATGCGGGCTCCGGCACAGTCACGCCCCCTAGCCTAAGGCGCCGGCCTCAGCCGAGCACGACCACCTCAGCCGCGTCGTCGGCCGGCAGCTCGTCCGCCACGGCGAGGACCTCCAGGCCGAGAAGCTCGGCCTGCCCGTGCAGCACCGTGAGGAACGCGGTGTCCGCCGCGTCCCTTCCCGTCGCGATCCGCAGCATCGACGTGCGCGGGGCGAGGGCGGTGGCGTCCACCACGCACCAGCGACCGTCGACGAAGGCCTCGCAGACCGCGTGGAAGTCCATCGGCCGCAGCCCGGGGGCGTAGACCGAGACGACCCGCGCAGGCACGTCCAGCGCGCGCAGCAGTGCGGTGCACAGATGCGCGTAGTCGCGGCACACCCCGCGCCGGTCCAGCAGGGTCCGCACCGCACCGTCCGTGGGCTGGCTGGAGCCGGGCACATAGGACAGGTGGGTGCCCACCCAGGAGCTGACCGCGTCCAGCAGGGGCCGGCCGCGCAGGCCCGCGAACTCCGCGAGAGCGGTGGGCGCGAGGCTGTCCGACTCGCAGTATCGACTGGGCCGCAGATAGCGGATGGCGTCCACGCCGCCGTCCGGCTCCGGCTGCGGCGCGGCCGCGCGGCCGTCCACGGCGGCCGAGTAGGCGAGCTCGAAACGGCCCGGACCCGTGCGCAGGCGGTGCAGCCGGGTGCCGTGCGCGTCCTGCAGCTCCTCCAGGGCGGCCGACGCGCCATCCAGCACAGCGGACAGCTCCTCCCTCGCACGTGGCCCCGCGACAGCGACGGAGAAGATCAGCTCCACCTCGCCGCGCAGCTCGAGCTCGATGCGCGCGCTGACGTCCCGCCTCACCGGGCAATCGTCGCACGTCCGCGGCCCCTTTGGGCCGGCATCCACCGGCGAGCGCGGCGGGCCTCCGCTCAGCGGGATCCCGATTGACCCGCCCAAGTCACGAACCCACACTGTGTGCGTGCTGCTCACGCAACTCGAGTACTTCGTCGCCCTG
>Ga0164243_10000773_pt1 | contig 55802 bp, 55 predicted proteins | sample OricompcompostOP_FD_108781 | JGI IMG/M metagenome (GOLD analysis project Ga0164243, IMG submission 108781) | Organic Plus compost microbial communities from Emeryville, California, USA - Original compost - Organic plus compost (OP) | ecosystem: Engineered > Solid waste > Mixed feedstock >... | reverse complement strand
CATCGCGGCGTCCACCGTCTGCGCGAGCAGTACGGCGATCGTCATCGGGCCGACGCCGCCCGGTACCGGGGTGATCAGGCTCGCGCGTTCCGCCGCGCCCTCGAAGGCGACGTCGCCGACGTTGCCGGGGTTGTAGCCCGCGTCGATGACGACCGCGCCGGGCTTGATCCAGTCGCCCTGGACGAACTCGGGGCGGCCTACCGCGGCGACCACGATGTCGGCCTCGCGGACCAGGTCGGGGAGGTCGCGGGTCTTGGAGTGGCAGACGGTCACGGTGGCGTCGCGGGTCAGCAGCATCGCGGCGACCGGCTTGCCGAGGATCGGGCTGCGGCCGACCACGACGGCGCGCTTGCCCGCCGGGTCGACGTCGTACGCGTCCAGTAGCCGCATGATGCCGCCGGGCGTGCAGGACGCGAAGCCCGGCTCGCCGAACGCCATCGCGGCGAACGAGTGCATGGTCACGCCGTCGACGTCCTTGCCGGCGTCGATGGCCTCGAACGCGGCGCGCTCGTCGATCTGCTTGGGGACCGGGTGCTGCAGCAGGATGCCGTGCACGTCCGGGTCCTCGGACAGCTCGGTGATCTTGGCGACGAGCTCCTCGGTGGTGGTCGACTCGGGCAGCGGCACGTGCCGCGACTCGATGCCGGCCTTGGCCGAGCGGTTGCGCTTCATCTTCACGTACGTGGCGGAGGCCGGGTCGTCGCCGACCAGCACGGTGGCCAGGCACGGCGCCCGGCCGGTGGTACGGGTGAACTCCGCGGCCCGCGCCGCGGTCTGCTCGGTCAGCTCGCGCGCCAGAGCGGCGCCGTCGATGAGCGTAGGAGAATCGGCCATGAGCTGCTCCTCGGCGTAGTGGTACGTGTCGCCCAGGCGCGCGGCAGGAACGCCGGCCCGAACCGGCAGGCCGCTCCCCGGTGGTGCCCCACCCGAACGCCAGTCACGGCCCAGGGGCGAGCGTATCCGATCGTGGTCAGGCCCGCGATGCCCGGCGATCGGCCAGCAGATACGCGGCGGCGCCGGTCACCGCGGTGACCGACAGTACGGACGGCCAGGCGCCGATCTTCTTCGCCAGCGGGTGCGACGCGCCGAACGCCGCCAGGTACAGCCCGGTGAGCGCCCCCGCCGTCGGCGCCCCGGCGGACCGCCGCCACGTCGCGAACGCGGCCGCGCCACCCGCGGCGAGCGCGGCACCGCCGAGCTCGCGCCGCTTCGTCGTACGCGCGACCAGGTACCCGCCGATCAGGCCGGCGGTGGTGAACACGGGGCTGGGAATCCGCGGCATCAGGTCTCCTCGATCTCGTCCGTACGGGATCACCTTCGCACCTCGCCGCGCGTACGCCGCACCGGGGTGGTCCAGTACGCTCCACGCCCATGACCCGCGTCGTTCTGGCCTCCGCGTCGTCGTCCCGCCTGTCCGTGCTGCGCGCCGCCGGCATCGAGCCCGAGGTGATCGTCAGCGGCGTGGACGAGGACGCCATCACCGCGTCGACGCCCGCCGAGCTGGCCGGGGCGCTGGCCCGCGCCAAGGCCGAGGCCGTCGCGGAGCAGCAGCCGGACGGCCTGGTCATCGGCTGCGACTCGGTGCTCGACCTCGACGGGACGCCGCTCGGCAAGCCCCGGTCCGGCACCGAGGTCCGGGCCCGCTGGCGGTTCCTGGCCGGCCGGACCGCCACGCTGGTCACCGGCCACTGCGTGATCGACGCGGCCACCGGCCGGCGGGCGGCCGCCGTCGGCGGCACCGAGGTCCGCTTCGGCCGCCCGACGGCGACCGAGCTTGAGGCGTACCTGTCCACCGGCGAGCCGCTGCACGTCGCCGGCTCCTTCACCATCGAGGGCTTCGGCGGCTGGTTCGTCGAGGGCATCGACGGCGACCACGGCAACGTCCTCGGCCTGTCCCTGCCGCTGCTCCGCCGCCTCCTGAACGAGCTGGGGTACCGGGTCACCGACCTATGGAGCCGAGCGCCCGCAGAGTGAGCCGGTGCAGGGTGGCCCGCTCCTCGTCGCTCAGCCGCCCCAGCACCTGGTCCGTCGCCTGACCGACGAGGTGCTCGCCGCGCTTGAGCGTCGCGGCGCCCTCCGGCGTGATCGACAGCAGATGCCGGCGGCGGTCGTGCGGGTCGGGCGCCCGCCGGAGCCGGCCTGACGTCTCAAGCCCGTCGAGGAGCTTGACCAGGTCGCTGCGGTCCATCCCGACGCGGTCCGCCAGCTCCCGCTGCGACAGCTCGCCGTGCGTGTTGAGGCACAGCAGGACGAAATGGGCGCGGAAGGACAGCCCCTCCCGTTCGAACGTGCCCTTGATCGCGCCGCGGGCGGCCCGGCCGATATGGGCGAGGGCGAACGCCGGCATGGCGAGCAGCGCGGGATCTTCGGTGGACATGACCGCATCGTATCTCCATTGCGTGGTCGCCCTATAGTGGGAATCCCCATTGTTTCCTTCAGGAGGATCTCGTGGAGAAGATCGAGATGCGGGTGTGGCGGATCGCCGGGGTGGTGATCATCGGCTCGTTCATGACCACGCTCGGCTCGTCCCTGGTCAACGTCGGGCTCGACACCATCGCCCGGGACCTGCGCGTACGCCTGGCCGACGTGCAGTGGGTGACCAGCGGCTACCTCGTCGCCTTCGCCGCGGTCCTGCCGCTGACCGCGTGGCTCAGCCGCCGGGCCGGCGCCGGCCGGGTGTGGCTCGGCGCGCTCGCCGGGTTCACCGTGTCCTCGGCCCTCTGCACGCTCGCCCCGAACCTGGCGCTGCTGGTCGTCCTGCGCGTCCTGCAGGGCGCCGCGGGCGCGATGCTCGTCCCGGCCGGGCAGACGGTGATCGGGCTCGTCGCCGGCCCGGGGCGGATGGGCCGCGTGCTGAACTCGACGAAGATCGTCGTGGTGCTCGCCCCGGCCGTCGGCCCCGCGCTCGGCGGACTGCTGGTCAGCGGGCTGTCCTGGCGATGGCTGTTCCTGGTGAACGTCCCGGTCGGCGCGGCCGCCCTGCTGTTCGGCGCGCGCATCGTCCCGCGGGGCGAGCGGGCGCCGGGCGGGGCGTTCGACCCGCTCGGTTTCGCGCTCGTCGCGGCCGGGCTCCCGCTGGTGGTGTACGGCGTCACCGCCGTCGGCCGGTACGGCGGCCTCGCCGCCGAGACCGCGACGCTGCCCGCCGGGCTCGTCCTGCTCGGCCTGTTCGCCGCCCGCAGCCGTACGGTGCCCAGGCCGCTGCTCGACCTGCGGCTGTTCGCCAACCGGACGTACGCGGCGGCGGTCGCCCTGGTGTTCTTCGCCGGCGCCGCGCTGCTCGGCACGATGATCCTGCTCCCGCTGTACTACCAGCTCCTCCGGCACGAGAGCGTGCTGCACGCCGGCCTGCTGATGTTCGCCGTCGGGGCCGGCGCCGCCGCGTCGATGCCGTTCGGCGGCCCGCTCACCGACCGGATCGGCGGCGGCATCGTCTCGGTGGCCGGCCTGGCCCTCAGTACGGCGGGTGTCGTCCCGTTCGTCTTCCTGGACGCGGGTACGAACCTCGCCGTCGTGGCCGCCCTGCAGGCCGTCACCGGATTCGGGCTGGGGATCGCGGCGATGCCCGCGCTGTCCGTCGCCTACGCCACGGTGCCCGCGGACCGCCTTCCCGACGCCACGTCCGAGGCCAACATCGTGCAGCGCGTCGGCGGATCCACCGGCAGCGCTCTGCTGATCGTGATCCTCGGACGGCACGGCGCGCCCACCGCGGCGGCCTTCCACGCCGCGTTCGCGTGCCTCGCCGCGGCCACGGTCGCCGCCCTCGGCCTGGCCTGCTGGCTGACGGCCGAGGAACGGCGGCTCAGGCCGGCAGCCAGCTCACGTGGCCGGCGAGCAGTGCCGAGCCGGTGAACGCGACGATGTCGATCAGCGCGTGCGCGACGAGGAACGGCGCCAGGCGGCCGAAGCGGCGGTACAGGTACGCGAAGACCGTGCCCATCGCGGCGTTGCCGAGCAGGCCGCCGACGCCCTGGTACAGGTGGTACGTGCCGCGCAGCGCCGCGCTCGCCGCGCCGGCCGCCACCGGGGACCAGCCCAGGCGGGCCAGGCGGCGGGTGAGGTAGCCGAGCACGATCACCTCCTCGACCACGGCGTTCTGCACCGCGGACAGCACCAGCACCGGGATCCGCCACCACACGTCGGGCAGCTGGGACGGCACGACGGTGAGGTTCACGTCCAGGGCGCGGGCGGCGAAGTACAGGGCCAGTCCCGTACCGCCGATGCCCGCCGCGATGACCGCGCCCCACGCCGTCTCACGGCCGATCCGGCGCGCGTCGAGCCCGAGCGCGCGCAGCGACGAGCCCTCGCGGGCCAGCAGGTAGGCCACCAGCACGACCGGTACGAGCGCCGTGGCGATGCCGAACACCTGCCAGGCGAGATCCAGCCAGGGCCGCCCCGGCGCCTGCGACCCGACGATCACCGCGGTCTGCCCCGCCAGCTTCCGCGACGCGGTCAGCGACCCAACGAACGAGATCACCGCGGAAACAGCCGAGGCCCCCAGCGACAGAGCCAGCACGACGCCGACCTCCCACCCCAGCAGCCGCCGCTCCCGCCCATCCACGACCACATCGCTGTCCACCACGCCCCGATCCTGGCAGAACAGACCGCCACCGCCGCCCCGGGCCTACAGTCCTGCGCTTTCGCGCGCTTGCGCGCGCAAAGGCCTCGCTTCGCGAGACTGATTTATTTGCGCGTGGGGCCGCCGTGGGTGGTTGGGCGCCGTTTGCGAAGTGCGGGCACGATTCCGGGCGGGATCCTGTGCAGATTCCGGCACGGGGGCGTCGTGGTGCAGCCTGGATGCCGAGCCGAAAACCCGCGCTACGCGCAACCCCGGACGGGCTGATGCCGCCTGCGGCGGGCATCCATGCTGTGCCGCGCAAACGGCGGCCCGCCAGCTACGGCGGCCGCACGCTCGCGAGGCGAGGTCCCAGGGGGTGGTCTCAAAGTGCTCGCTTCCCGGGGTGGTTCCCAATTATGGCGAACGATTTTCCGGGCTATAGCCCGGAAAATCGTTCGCCATAATTGGGAACGCGGGGCGAGGCCTTCCAGCGGCGGTGCGGGGCCGAGGTGTTATCGGCGTCAGCGAGTGTTGCGGGGGTGGTGGCGGGCGGTGCGTTCGTTGCCGCGTTTGTAGTTGCCGGTCCAGCGGGCCATGACCAACTGCGGGTCGTCGGCGGTGACCTCCGCCAGGAACCGGGTGGCGCGGGGGCCGCGCAGCACCGTTGCCTGGCGGCCGTGGTGGGTGATCAGGACCGTGCCGTCCGGTCGTTGCTCGTACGCGAAGCCCGTTGCCCGCCCCACGCCCCCGATCCAAGCACGGTCAGTCCGGGCGGGGGACCGGCTCGGCGGTGACGGCGCGGAGGACCGGGCGGCTCAGGGCGCTGGCCGCGAGGACGCCGGCGAAGCCCAGGGCGACGCAGATCAGCAGGGTGGTGAAGCCGGACAGGCTGATTCCGGCGAAGCCGAAGAGCACGCCGGGGAACATGCCGGTCAGGATGGCGCCGCCGCCCATCACGACCAGCGGGATCATCGTCTCCTGCCGCCGGGCGCCGTTCAGCACGCGCAGCGGCGTGCCGGCCAGGCGGAGCAGCGCGTACGTCTGCCGCCGGTCCAGTACGGACGACACCCCGGTGATGCCCGCGCTGGCGATCGCCACCAGGAACGACGCGATCAGCACGATGCGGGTGCCGGTGCCGATGTCGCCCATCAGGATGTCGGAGTCCACCTGGGTGTCGTCCGCCGACGTGGGCGTATGGCCGGGCACCAGGGCGGACAGGGCGGTCTTCGCCCGGTTCACCTGGGCCGTGCCGCCGCCCTCCACGCGGACGGTCAGCGTGCCGGAGTCCTTGACCTCCTTCAGCGTGACCTTCGCGGGCACGTGGGCCTCCGCCAGCAGGTCGCGGGCGTGGGCCGCGGTGCGCGGGCCGTTCACGCCGGACACGTCGATCGCCATCCTGCCGGGCGGGCCGTGCGAGGACGCGGCCGGTAGAGACGGGACCAGCGCCAGGAATCCGGCGATGAAGCCGGTCAGCGCGACGCCGCTGACCGTACGCCAGGCCGAGCGCGGATCGTCCACCAGCCGGCGGCCGGCCAGCAGCCGCTGCGGTGAGCGCGCCGTGGCCGCGGCGATCCGGCCGAGGATGCCGACCACCCACGGGCCGATCAGCGTCAGCGCCAGGAAGCTGAGGCCCAGGAAGAACAACCCGAGCGCGAGGCTGGCCTGGCCGAACATCGCGAAGCCGATCAGTACGGCGACGAAACCGGCCAGCCGCAGCACGGTCATCGACTTGGGCGTCTGCCGCCGGGCCACGCCGAGCGGGGAGACGACCACCCGCCGCAGGCCGGCCAGCGCGCTCACGCCGACCAGCAGCGGTACGCCGGCCAGGACGCCGAGCAGCGGCAGCACGCCCACCCACAGGTCGGACGTGAACCAGGTGCCGCCGCCGAGTGAGATCCCGCTGATCAGCGGGATGGACACCGCGTACAGGGCGGCGCCGATCAGGGCGCCGACCGCGGCGGTCAGCACGGCCTCGGCGGTGGTCATCGCCACGACCTGGCGCGGGGTGGCGCCGACCAGCCGCAGCGCGGCGAGGCGCTGGTCGCGCCGGGCCACGGTCAGCCTCGCCGCCGCGCCGCCGAAGACCAGCAGCGGGACGACCAGGAGCACGGTCGCGATGAGGGTGAGCAGCTGGTACCCGAACGCCTGGTCGGTCACCTTGCCGGTGTAGTCGGCGATCGGGGTGGGCGGCGCGGTGACGTCCATGCCGCGGAGGGTCCGGTCGGCCGGGTCGACCGGCAGGTCGGACGGGCGGGCGCCGGTGACCGCGACCAGCTCACCGGGCCGGGTCAGCGCGGCGTCGCCGAGCGTCCCGGAGACGGTTCCGAACCGGTCCGCGAGCTGGTCGTCCGGAAGCCGCTTCATCAGGTCGGCCAGGGCGGGGGAGACCCAGGTACGCCCCGGGCGCGGGAAGGAGGTCATCCCGGGCGGGGCGGTCGCGCCGTCGCGCAGGGCGGCCAGGCGTACGTCCGCGATCTGGCGGGTGGCGCCGTCAGCGGTCACGTACTGCGGGGTGACCGCCTCGACGGCCATCGCGCCGCTCTTCGCCGGCACCGGGTTGCGCCACGCCTCCCGGTCCGCCCGGTCCCCGAACGCCAGGTTCCCGGCGAGCGCGAACAGCAGCAGCCCGGTGGTCACCGCGACGGCCGCCACCGTGAGCCCGCTCGCCAGCAGTCCGCGCCGCCCACCACCGCGCAACAGCCGCCACGCCATCGAAATCGACGTCACGCCGCCGCCTCCTCATACCGCACCCCGAATGCGCCCCGACCGCATCCGCGGGCCGTCATGCCGCCACCCCTTCGTGCCGGAGTTGGCCGTCGCGGACCTCGACTATTCGGTCGCACCAGGTGGCTACCTGGGGGTCGTGGGTCACCAGGACGAGGGAGACGCCGTTGTGCCAGGAGGCCTCCGTCAGCAGGCGCATGGTCTCGTGGCCGGTGGTCTGGTCGAGGGCGCCGGTGGGCTCGTCGGCGAAGATCACCGAGGGGCCGATGACCAGGGCGCGGTCCAGGGCCACGCGCTGGGCCTGGCCGCCGGACAGCTCGCCGGGGCGGCGCCGTTCCAGGCCGCGCAGGCCGAGGGGCGGGAACCACGTGCGGGCCTTGGCGACCGCGCGGGACGCGGGCATGCCGCCGAGCATCAGCGGCAGCGCGACGTTCTCGTCCGCGGGCAGCTCGGGCAGCAGCTGGCCGAACTGGAACACGAAACCGAACCGGGTGCGCCGCAGCTCGCTGCGCGCGCTCTCGCTCAGCGAGTCGATGCGCTGGCCGAGCAGCGTGACCGCGCCGGAGTCCGGACGCAGGATCCCGGCCAGGCAGTGCAGCAGCGTGGACTTGCCGGACCCGCTCGGCCCCATGATCGCCACCGACTCCCCGGACCGTACGGTCAGGTCCACGCCGCCAAGCGCGACGGTGGACCCGAACCGCTTGACCAGCCCGGTACCGGTGATGACCTCGGTGGCGGCGGGCGGTGCGACCCGCCCGGTCATGCGGACACCCCCGCGCCGCGCTGGTGGTCGTGGTGGTCGTGCCGCCGGTGGTGCCGGGCGCCGCGCCCCTGGGTGTACTCCCAGAACGGCAGGAAGGCGCCTGCCGCGACGAAGAACACGCCTGCCACGATGATCAGGAACGTGTCGAGAAGCTGATTACCTGTCATGCCATCTACGATCGCGAGATCGCAGGTCAGAAACATCGGCTGTACGTCCGGTCCGGGGCACCGGGGATCGACCGAATGACCGATCCGGCGGTACGACCGGCGCCGTAGCGTGTGTGCCACCGGCACGTGACGGGGTGGGAGAAGGAACTGGTGCAGCGCGACAACCGGAGCACGCTCGGCTGCTTCTTGCAGGCGGGCCTGGCCGCCACGGCCACGTTCCTGCTGCTGGGCGACCTGGCGCTGAGCGCCAGCAGGGGCATGGGCCCCTGGCCGATGGTGCTGGTGTCCGGGGTGATCGCCTGTGTGATGGCGCTGCTGCGCCCGGTGGAGCTCGAGCTGCGCGCCTCGATCACCATCGCGTTCTCACTCGTCGTCACCTGCGTGGTCTTCGTGAGCGGCGGCCGGTCGAGCGCCGGGTTCGCCGAGATCGCCGCGATCATGCTGCTGCTGATCTACGTCGTCAGGTACTGCCACACGCGGCAGGCCATCGCGCTGGCCGGCCTGCTCGGCCTGTCCATGTCGCTGCTCGGCTTCCGCTTCGGCAGCCTGACCGCCGGTGTCGTCTTCGGCATGGGCTTCGGCCTGCTCGCGGGCACGGCGATCGGCGTCGGCGCGTACCTGCGCTCGGTCGACAACAAGCGCTCACGCGCGATGGCCGGGGCGCGCCAGTCCGAGCGCCTTGAGCTCGCCCGCGATCTGCACGACTTCGTGGCCCACCACATCACCGGCATCGTCGTGCAGACCCAGGCCGCGCGGTACGTCGCGCAGACCAGCCCCGAGCAGACCACCGAGATGCTGGCCGAGATCGAGAACGCCGCCGGCCAGGCGCTGGCGTCCATGCGCCGGCTGGTCTCCGTGCTGCGCGCCGACCCCGAGCAGGAGGGCGCCGGCACCCGCCCGTCCGGCACCGGCCTCACCCAGGTGCACGAGCTGATCAACGGCTTCTCCAAGAACCGCCCGCCGGCCCAGCTGGAGATCGCCCCCGACCTGGCGCAGCGCGTCCTGCCGCCGGAGATCGCCACCACCGTGCACCGGGTGATCCAGGAGTCGCTGACCAACGCCCGCAAGTACGCCGCGGACGCCACGCTCGTACGCGTGTCCATCCGGGAGCGCGGCGGCGGCATCGAGGTCGCGGTGCGCGACGACGGCCGCGGCATGGGCCGCCGCATGCCGCGCGACGCCAGCGGCGGCTACGGCATCGTCGGCCTGGCCGAGCGGGTCCGTACGGTGGGCGGTCACCTGCACGCCGGGCCGCGGCCGGAGGGCGGCTGGGAGGTCGTCGCCTGGTTCGGAACGTGATCGTTCCGGCGGGCTGGCACAATCGCCCTGTGCCGCTCCGTGTCCTCATCGCCGACGACCAGCAGATGGTGCGTACCGGCTTCCGCATGATCATCGACGCGCAACCGGACATGGCCGTCGTCGCCGAGGCCGCGGACGGGGCCGAGGCCGTCGAGGCCGCGCGGCGGCTGCGCCCGGACGTCTGCCTGCTCGACATCCGCATGCCGCGCCTGGACGGCCTGGAGGCCACCCGCCTGCTGGCCGGCCCGGGCGTCCCCGACCCGCTGCGCGTCGTCATCGTCACCACGTTCGACCTCGACGAGTACGTCTACGCCGCGCTCCGCGGCGGCGCCAGCGGGTTCCTGCTCAAGGACAGCGGCCCGGCGCTGCTGGTCGAGGCCGTGGAGGCGGCCGCCCGCGGCGACGCGCTGGTGTCCCCGTCGATCACCGTACGGCTGCTCCAGCACGTCGCCGGGCAGCAGGCCCCCGTACCGGGCGCGGCGCACGCCCCGGCCGAGGCGCTGACCGACCGCGAGCTCGACGTCATCCGGCTGATCGCCCGCGGCCGTACGAACACCGAGATCGCCGAGGAGCTGTTCGTCTCGCTGTCCACGGTCAAGACCCACCTCGGGAACATCTTCAGCAAGCTGGGCGCGCGCAACCGCGTGGAGATCGCCGCCTGGGCCTGGGAGTCCGGCCTGATGGCGTGACGCCGACCAAGGAGGAACGAATGCTGCCGTGGTCCACCGAACTCTCCGGACGGATCGACGAGCACGTGTTCACCAGCGAACTGCTGCGCGGCAACCCGCTCGGCGACCCGTACGAGCGGCCGCTGTGGGTCTACGTTCCGCCCGGCTACGACGACGATCCCGACCGCCGGTACCCCAGCGTGTACGTCATCCAGGGCTACACCGGCCACCTGGCCATGTGGCGCAACCGTACGCCGTTCCGGCAACCGTTCCCGGAGACCGCCGACCAGGTCTTCGCCTCCGGGGAGGCGCCCGGAGCGATCCTCGTGTACGTGGACGCCTGGACCGCCCTCGGCGGCAGCCAGTTCCTCGACTCCCCGGCCACCGGCCCGTACCACTCCTACCTCTGCGACGAGATCGTCCCGTGGGTCGACGCGCACTACCGCACGTACGCCGGCCGCGACCACCGCGCGATCTCCGGCAAGTCCTCCGGCGGCTACGGCTCCATGATCACGCCGATGCTGCGCCCCGACCTGTTCGGCGCGCTGGCCACGCACGCCGGCGACGCGCTGTTCGAGACCAGCCTCCTGCCGAACTTCCCGAGCCTCGCCCGCACGCTGCGCGACCACTACGACGGCTCGTACGCGGCGTTCCTGGCCGACCTCCGCGGCCGCGTGCCCGGCACCAAGGAGACCGACCTCGAACTGCTGGAGATGTACGGCTACGCGGCCGCCTACTCCGCCGACCCGGACGGCACCGTACGCCTCCCGTTCGACGCCGACGGCGGCCTCGTCCCCGAGGTGTGGGAGCGGTGGCTGGCGCACGACCCGGTGCGGATGGCCCGCGCGCCCCGGTACGCCGAGGCGCTTGCCTCCATGCGCGCCGTCTGGATCGACGCCGGCACCCGCGACCAGTACTACCTCGACCTCGGCGCGTCCGCCTTCCACAAGGCCGTGACCGAGGCCGGCGCCGCCGACGTGTACTTCGAGCTGTTCGACGCCACCCACACCGGCATCGACTACCGCTATCCGCTGTCGCTGGCGTGGCTGGTGAACCGGATCGCCGCGCCATAATTGGGGACCGTGGAGACGCCGGGGTATGAGATCGAGCGCCAGCTGTGCGCGTCGGGGCCGCGCGTGGTGGCCGGCCTGGACGAGGTGGGCCGCGGCGCGTGGGCCGGGCCGATGATGGTGGCCGCCGCCGTGACCGACCTCTCCGCGCCCCCTGAGGGCCTGGCCGACTCCAAGGTGCTCACCGCCGCGCGCCGCGAGGCCGTGGCCGCCGAGCTGGCCGGCTGGGCGGCCATCGGGTTCGGCGAGGCGAGCCCAGAGGAGATCGACGACCTGGGCATGACCGAGGCGCTGCGGCTGGCGTCCGTACGGGCCCTGGAGGCGCTCCCGCACCGCCCGGACGTGGTGATCGTCGACGGCAAGCACGACTTCCTCGGCACCCCCTGGGCGGTGCGCTGCCAGGTCAAGGCGGACGCGGTGAGCGTGTCCGTGGCGGCCGCGTCGGTGGCCGCCAAGGTGCGCCGCGACGCCCTGATGGCCGAGCTCGGCGCCGGCTACCCGGACTTCGCCTTCGCCGACAACGCCGGGTACCCCGCCCCCGCGCACCGCGCCGCGCTCGAGCGGCACGGCCCCACCCCGTACCACCGCATGTCCTGGTCCTACCTCGACGACCTGCCGCGCTGGCGGCACCTGAAGAAGCACCGCGACCCGCGCGCCGGGACCGGCCAGCTGACCCTGGGCATCTGACGCCCCTCCGGGGGTAGGGGCCACGACGTGGCCACGCACGAGGAGATCCTTCGACTGTACGAGCGGGGGCTGGACGAGTTCGGCACCCGCGTGCGGCTCATCGGGCCCGAGGACTGGGCCCGGCCCACACCCGACACCGAATGGTCCGTCCGGGACCTGGTGACCCACCTGGTCGATGAGCAGCTGTGGGCGCCGCCGCTGCTCGAAGGGCGCACCATCGAGGAGATCGGCACCCCGTACACCGGCGATCCCCTCGGCGACGACCCGCTGCGCGCCTGGGCCGAGGCCGCCGAGGGGGCGCGGGCCGCGTTCGCCGCGCCCGGCGCGCTCGACCGCGGCGTGCAGCTGTCCTTCGGGCCGTCGACGGCCGTCACGTACTGCCGGCAGATGACCGGCGACCTGACGATCCACGCCTGGGACCTGGCCCGCGCGCTCGGCGCCGAGGAGACGATCGACGAGGGGCTGCTCGCGTACGTCTACGAGGGCACCCTCCCGTACGCCGACATGCTGGCCTCTTCCGGCCTGTTCGCCCCGCGCGTCGACGTGCCGGAGGACGCCGGCCTGCTGACCCGCACCCTCGCCCTTTTCGGGAGGCGACGATGACGGCCACGACCGACCGCGACCGCGTTACGGCCCTGCTCGACCAGGCCGGTACGACGTTCGCCCAGGACGCCGGGATCAAGCTGAAGGACACCCCGGCGCCGCTGTGGCAGCTCCTCGTGCTGGCCAACCTGCTCAGCGCACGGATATCGTCCGGCATCGCGGTGGCCGCGGCCCGCGAGCTGTTCGCCGCCGGCGGCAACACGGCGAAAGGCATGGCCGGGCTGACCTGGCAGCAGAGGGTGGACGCGCTCGGCCGCGGCCACTACGTCCGGTACGACGAGAGCACCTCGACCCGCCTCGGCGACTGCGCCGACCTCGCCCTGCGCGCGTACGGCGGCGATCTGCGCAAGCTGGCCGACCGGGCCGGCCGCGACCCGAAGAAGATCGGCGAGCTGCTCCGGGAGTTCCCGGGTATCGGGCCGTCCGGGGTGACGATTTTCTCCCGCGAGGCGCAGGCCGTCTGGCCGTTCCTGCGCCCCCGGTTCGACAAGATCGCGCTCGACGGCGCGAAGCGCGTCGGCCTGCCCGCCGATGCGGACCGGCTCGCCACGCTGGTCACCGGCGACGACCTGGCCGCATTGGCCGCCGCGCTCGTCCGCGTGTCCCGCGAATCCGGCCTCGCCGAGAAGATCACCGAAGCCGCCGGATAGGCCCGTGACCGGCGCCGGTCGATGACCGACACGCGGTGCTCTCCGCGATCGGCCATGACGACACGCCCATCGCTCGCTACGGTGGGGAAAGCCACGATCGGCGCCGCCGGTCGTAATGGGCTATACAAAGACGCGCAAAGCAGTCGATTGGGGTGAGCCGGTGCGCCAGCATGGTCGATCCCGACCCCCAGCGCGTCAGGCGGCCCGCGAGGCGTTCGAGCGGTTCCGGGCCGGTTATTACCGGTACCCGCTGAAACTGCGGCTCGCCGTGGGCGTCGGGGTGCTCGTGGTCGCCGGTGTGCTGGCCGCGGTGACCGGTCTGGGTGTGCTGAACGTCGTCAGCACCGTGGCCGTGGTCCTGCTGCTGTTCGCCGCCGCGATGCGGTCCCCGCAGGCACTGGCCACCGGCGTGGTGGCGTTCGTCTGGGTGCTGCTGTGCCTGTACGTCATCGGGCCCGCGTACCTCAGCCGGGGCGTCGGGGTGGCGTCCAACAGCACGCCGATCCTGCTGGAGCTGCTCGCGCTGCCCGTCGCGCTGCTGGCGCACCGCATCCGCGCGTTCGCGCCCTGGAAGACCACGTTCTTCGCGCTCGGCTGGGCGGCGCTGTTCGCCTTCGGTGTCGCGCAGGTCGCCCCGCAGCTGTCCGCGCTGCCCGCGTGGATCGTCGCGTTCGTCGTACTCGGCTGGCGCGCGCTGTCCGCGCGCCGCATGCCGCCGCCGCAGCCGGCCGACCAGCCCTGGGAGCGGGAGCGGCTGCGCGAGCGCGAGTACGCCGCCGAACCGATGGACGACCAGTGGGACGAGCCCCCGCCGCCGATGTCGGTGGAGGACGCGCTCGCCGAGCTGGAGAACATGATCGGCCTGGAGCCGGTCAAGGAGCAGGTCCGCTCGATCGCCGCGTCCATCGAGGCGGCCCGCATGCGCGCGCAGGCCGGCTACAGCACGGACAAGCCCATGCGGCACTTCGTGTTCGTCGGCCCGCCCGGCACCGGCAAGACCACCGTGGCCCGCATCCTCGGGCAGATCTTCTACGCCTACGGCCTGCTGGAGACCCCGTACGTCGTCGAGGCGCAGCGCGCCGACCTCGTCGGCGAGTTCCTCGGTGCGACGGCGATCAAGACCAACGAGATCGTGGACCGTTCCCTTGGCGGGGTGCTGTTCATCGACGAGGCGTACGGCCTGATCAACTCCGGCGACGGCCAGCCCGACCGGTTCGGCAACGAGGCCGTGCAGACGCTGCTGAAGCGCGCCGAGGACGACCGCGACCAGGTCGTGATCATCCTGGCCGGCTACGAGAAGGAGATGGAGAACTTCCTCTCCAGCAACCCCGGCCTGGCGTCGCGCTTCGGCACCCGGGTGAAGTTCCCCAGCTACACGCCCGCCGAGCTGCTCCAGATCGCCGAGTACACGCTGGCCCAGCGCGGCGACGAGCTGGACCCGGACGCCCGCCCGGAGATGTGGCGCCAGTTCGAGGACGTCACCCGCCGCGGCATCCTGGACGAGCTCGGCAACGGCCGGTTCGTCCGCTCCCTGGTGGAGACGGCCGCGCAGGCCCGCGACGTACGGGTGGTGCGCGGCGGGTTCCAGCCGACCCGCGACGACCTGGTGACGGTGTGCGCGGTCGACGTGGAGGACGCGTACCGGCAGCTCACCGCCCGGCACCGCGGCTACGCCGAGGCGCCGAGCGTGGAGGACGCGCTGGCCGAGCTGGACGCCCTGGTCGGCTTGGACCCGGTGAAGAAGCAGGTGCGCTCGATCGCCGCGCAGCTCCAGGTGGCCAAGATGCGGCAGGCGCAGGGCCTGCAGACGCAGCCGCCGATGCGGCACTTCGTGTTCCTCGGCCCGCCCGGCACCGGCAAGACCAGCGTGGCCCGCATCCTCGGCCGCATCTTCGCCGCGCTCGGCCTGCTCGCCCGCCCGCAGGTGGTCGAGGCGCAGCGGGCCGACCTCGTGGGGGAGTACCAGGGTCACACGGCGGTGAAGACCAACAAGCTCATCGACTCCGCGCTCGGCGGCGTGCTGTTCATCGACGAGGCGTACTCGCTGGTCAACGAGGGCATGGCGGGCGGCGACACGTACGGCAAGGAGGCCGTGCAGGCACTGCTGAAGCGCGCGGAGGACGACCGCGACCGGCTGGTGATCATCCTGGCCGGCTACCCGGGCGACATGGAGCGGTTCGTCGCCAGCAACCCCGGCCTCAGCTCCCGGTTCAACGTACGGGTCCAGTTCCCCACGTACACGCCGCCGGAGCTGCACGAGATCGCCGTACGGGTCGCGCGCCAGGCGGGGGACAGCTTCGACGCGCAGGCCCTCGAGGACCTCAAGTGGATCTTCGAGTCGGTGTGCGCGGAGGGCGTGGTCGACGACCTCGGCAACGGCCGCTTCGTCCGCTCCTGGTTCGAGAAGGCCTGCTCGTTCCGCGACCTGCGGGTCGCCCAGCTCGGGCACACCGCCACGGCCGCCGACCTCACCACGGTGACCAGCGCGGACGTCCGCGAGGCGTACGACGAGCTGCGCGCCAGCTTCTAGCGCGGCTGGACGAACAGCGCTTGCGTACTCGCCCCCAGGTCGCCCTTCTCGTCGTACAGCCGGGCCCGGCACACGCCGGAGCCGACCGGGCCGATGCGGGTGGCGGCGTCCACGCAGACCCACTCGCCGGCGGGCGGCCGCTGGACGTGCACGCTCAGGTCGACGTTGCTGAACACGTGCGTGGCGAACGGGACCTCGTTGGCCACGCCGCTCGAACTGTCCACCACGCCGAGCAGCCGCTGCATCGGCGTGTGCTCGGTGTCCGGCAGCACCGGCACGCGCAGCCGCATCCACGCGATGACCGGGCCGGGGGAGTCGAACGCGCCGCGCGCGAACCGCCAGTCGAGCGCCTCGAAGTACCCGAACGGGCCGGTGCCGGGCGGCGGCGGGGAGGACCGCTCCGGCAGCGGCGCGGGCGCCGGGTCCGGCTCGGAGGCGACGTCCTCCGTCTCGCCGCTGCGCAGCCGCCAGCCGTGCGCCACCGCGACCGGGCGCTCGCCGTCGACCAGCTCGGCCGTGACGTACTGGACGCGCCGGCCGTCGCGCACCACCATGCTGCGTACGAGAAGGTCGGTGAGCGGGATCGGTCCGAGGATCTCCATCGTGAACCGGGTCAGCGCGAGGTCCGGCCGCGGATGCTCCTGCTCCATGACACCGGCCAGCAGCGCCGCGGGCGGGCTGCCGTGCTGATGCCCGGGGTCCCAAGGGCCCTGGGTGAGCGGCGTGGGCCGGTAGCGGCCGTCTCCCAGCGGTTCGTACAGCGATTCACTCATGGCGCAATGATCAACGATCACGCGGCCCGGCCGATTCCGCCCGGCTACGGCAGGCCGAGCCGCCCGGCCAGGTCGTCCAGGCCGGCGGCGTACAGGTCGAAACGGTCGCCGTCCGCGGGCGGGTCGCCGACCGGGCGGGCGACGTAGGCCGTACGCAGGCCGTGGCGCCGCGCCGCGCGCAGGTCCCAGGCGTGCGCGGCGACCATCAGCAGGCGCTCCGGTGGCCGCCCGGAGACGGCGACGGCCAGCTCGTACACCGCCGGGTCCGGCTTGTACGTACGGGCGTCCTCGGCGGACAGCGCCTGGTGCCAGCGCAGCCCGGCGTGGGCGTTCAGCTCAAGCAGCGCCGTACGGCTCGCGTTGGAGAGGCCGATCAGCGGGAACGCCCCGGCGAGCCGATCGAGCCCGGCCACGGTATCCGGCCACGCCGGCAACCGCCGCCCAGCCCGGGCCAGCCCCGCGACGGCGTCCGCGCCGCCGGTTCCGGCGTCGCCGCGTCCGGGGGCGTCGTGTCCGGGGGCGCCGGTTTCCGTTCCACCGGTTCCGGCGGCGTCGGCGACCAGGCGGGCGGCCTCTGCGTCGAGGACGTCGCTGGAGGCGTAGGGGCGCTCGCCGGCGACGATGCGGCGCTGCTCCTCCTCGACGTGCCGCTGCCACCGGGCCAGGAGCCGTTCCACACCGGGCTCGTCGAGCGAGGGGTCGAAGGCGCGGATGCCGGCGCGCAGGCCGGCGGGTTCGTCGACGAGCGTGCCGAGCACGTCGAACACGAGCGCGTCGCATGCGATCTCCGGCATGGCCGCCGTCTCCTTACTGGGCTCTCGCGCTCAGCCCGCCAGATCGTGCAGGGCGGTGAGCGTCGACGCGCCACCCCGGTCCCCGGCCGTCGCCGGGACGATGGCGACCTCGTCCACCCCCGCCTTGTCGTACTCGGCGAGGCGCGCGGCGACCTCCGCCCGGCTCCCCACCAGCCCGACCGTGCCGACGATCTCCAGCGGCAGCGCCCGGACGATCTCCTGGTACCCCGCCCCGCCCCGCGCCACCTCCACGACCTCGCCGAAGCCCGCCTCGGTGAACATGTCGCGGTACCCGGGCAGCCCGAGGTACGGCACCAGTCCGCGGACGAGCTGCGCCAGCGCCTCCGGCTCCGGCGCGACCGCGGCGGGCAGCCAGACCGCGAGCCGCGGCGCGGGCCGGTCCAGCCGGGCGGCGGCCTCGTCCAGCTCGCCGCGCAGCCGCGCGGCCGTCTCGACGCTCACCATGTCGAGCACCATGCGGTCGGCGAACTCCGCGGCCGCCCGTACGGCCCGCGAGCCGAACGCCGCGACCGTCACCCCGCCGCCCGGCGCGGGTAGCCGCAGCGGGAACCCCGGCTCATCGCCGGTCTCCCCGGACAGCAGCCCGGCGACCTGCTGCGCGCTGTCGGCCAGCGCGGCCGCGCCACCGGCGGCGGCCCGCCCGTGCCAGTCACGCACCAGCCGCGGCGACGACGTGCCCAGCGCGACCGTGACCGGCCGGCGGGTGAGGGAGGCGACCGACGCCGCGCCCATGGCGATCATCGCCGGGTCGCGCACCGCGACGGCCAGCGGGCCGATGGTCAGGCGCACGCGGCCGGTGGCCAGCCCGATGGCGGTGGCGAGGGCGAACGCGTCGTACGCCGCCGACTCGCCGATCCACAGCTCCGGATAGCCGAGCTCGTCGGCCAGCGCCGCCGTGTGCAGGGTCTCCTCGGGCGGACGGTCCGCCCACTGCGCCGCCACGGCGCTCAGTACGGGCGTGGCGCCATCGCGCCCGGCAGTGCTCTCGGCCTTCCCGGCGTCGCTCACGGCGCCCCTCTCCAAACTCGACGGTGAGCGACAGCATAGGAGTCACGCCGCCTTGGAGGTGTGCCGTCCCACCCCGCCGGTGAGCGAGCGGGTCTCCTGGCGCGGCCGGCGGATGATCAGGCCGGCCCGGTAGATGCCCTCCACGACCGCGCGCAGCTTGTCGTCGTCACCGGCCTCGGGGGGCACGTCGGTGATCGCCGCCTGGGCGGCCTTGAGCGCGGCCGCGAAGCCCGGCGCGTCCTCCCGCAGCGGGGGGTTGGGACGGTACTGCTCGCCGGCGTGCAGGACCGGAAACGCACCCGCGGGGGTGATCGGGCGACCGCAGACGCGGCATTCGCGCCGGCCGTCCTCCTCCCAGGGGATCGCCGCGTGTGCTGACATTGATCCACCTCCTAGGACGATGTCGAACACATGGACGACACTACGCGGGGGGTGTGACATTCCCCGCCGACAGCCGGCCCGGGGCGATGGTGCAGACTCGGCACACGTCGTGAGGAGGCCCGATGGACGCCGCGTTGTACGAGCCGCTGGACGGCAGCCGCTACCGTGCCACCCGTCTCACGCAGGGACCCTGGCGCGAGGACCAGCAGCACGGCGGCCCGGTGGCCGCGCTGCTCGCCCACGTCGCCCGGTCCGCCGCGCCCGAGGACTGGGTGATCCCGCAGATCACCGTCGACTACCTGTCGCCCGTGCCGGTCGGCGAGCTCGACACCGCCTGCGAGGTGGTCAAGAAGGGCCGCCGGACCGCGTACGTGCTCACCGAGCTGGCCGCCGGGGACCGTACGGTGGCCCGCGCGCGCACCTGGCTGGCCGCGCCGGGCGACAGCCCCGGCGGCGTGACCCCGCCGCCCGAACCGCCCGCGCCGCTGCCCGCCGAGTCCTCGTACGGCCGGGCCCGGTTCCGCTTCGGCTTCCAGGAGGCCGTCGAGCTGAGGTTCGTCGCCGGCAGCTTCCGCGGCATGGGCCCCGGTACGGCCTGGGGCCAGCTGCGCGTGCCGCTGGTCGGCGACGCGCCCGCCGCGCCGATCGAACGCGTCCTCGCCCTCGGCGACTTCGCCACCGGCATCAGCGCCGAGGTGGAGCGCGACCAGTACACGTACAGCAACCTGGACCTCTCCGTCCATCTCTACCGGCAACCCGAAACAACCTGGACCTGCCTCGACGCCGTAACGATCATCGGCCACGCGGGAGCGGGCGTCTGCCGCACGACGCTGTTCGACGAGCAAGGCGCCCTAGGCCAATCCACCCAGTCCCTGTTCGTCGCCGCCCTACGCCACTAGCCGGACACGCACGCTGTGAAAGGCCTCGCTTCGCGAGCCCGCCCGGAGAAAGGCCTCGCTTCGCGAGACTGATTTTTTGCGCGTGCGGCCGCCGTGGGTGGCGGGGCGCCGTTTGCGAAGTGCGGGCGGGAACAGAGCGGGGTCTGTGCAGATTGTTGGCACGGGGCGTCGTGGTACGTCCAGGGTGCCGAGCCGGAGAACGCGCGCTTCGCGCGGGCCGCACGCATAAAGGTCAGGCTCGCGTCGGCGGAGCCTCAGCGGGTGCCGGGCAGGGTTTCCAGGGCGCGGGTTAGGACGGTGATCGCCTCGGTGTTGGTGGTGCGGTCTTCGACGAGGAGTTCGAGGGCCAGGCCGTCGGCCAGGCTGGTCAGGAGGCGGGCGGTCGTGTCGTCGACGTCGTGGCCGTGCGCGCGCAGCAGCTCGCGGGTGAGTGCCACGCAACCGGTCGTCCACTCCCGGGCCAGGTCGCGCAGACGCCCGTCGCGCCGGCCGGCCTGTACGTACAGCTCGTACAGTGCGAGCTGGTATCGGCGCTCCTGGGGGTCGGCCGGTGCCAGCGCGGACACCAGGGCGCGTGCCAGCGCCCGCGGGCCCGTACCGAGGCGCGGGCCGCGCAGCAGCGCGCGTACCCGGTCCAGCTCGTCGCGCATGAGCTTCTCGAAGGCGGACGCCGCGAGGTCGTCGCGCGAGGCGAAGTAGTACGTGGTCGCGGCAAGCGGCAGTTCCGCGCGCTCGGCCACCGCACGGTGGCTCACCGCGCCGAACCCGCCCTCGGCGAGCAGCGCGGCCGCCGCGTCGAGCAGCGCCGCGCGGCGCCGCCGGCTACGGGTCTGGACGGGTGCGCTCAATGCGCGCCGCCGAGGTTCAGCATGACCGTGCCGCCGATGATCAGCGCCACACCGAGCGTTTTCGCCGCCGTCCACGGCTCGTGCAGCGCCACCACGCCGATGATCGCGATCACCGCCGTGCCCGACCCGGCCCACACCGCGTACGCCACGCTCATCGGCATCTTCATCTTCAGCGCCACGCTGAGCAGCACGAACGCGCCGAGATAGCCGACCGCCACGAGCACCGACGGCACCAGCCGGCTGAACCCCTCGCTGAACTTCAGCGCCGTCGTCGCGATCACCTCGCACGCGATCGCCCCCGCGAGCACAAGCCAGGTCACACGCCCCTCCCCGAAAGTGGTACGCCCGTACCAGTTGAGTCTACGCCTCGTCCGGGCACGCGAGAATCCCCGGCCGCGCGGCACGACCGGGGATCGGATCGAGCGGGGTCAGTCCTCGGGGAGGGCGGCCAGCGCGCGGCGCAGCGCGGGCTGCCGCTCGCCGACGCGGGCCAGTACGTCCATCAGCATGTGCAGGACGTCCTGCCGGGTGTAGCCCTGGTCGAGCAGGCGCTGGGCGGTCTCCCACAGCTCCGGCGGGTCGCCCCGCCACAGCATCGTGGCCAGCTTCAGGTGGCCGTCGACGTGCGTGTCGTCCTGCTGGACGTGCTCCATCAGCACCAGCGTGCGCCGGTCGACCGGGTCGGCGGGGTCGAGCGCCTCCAGGTCCTGGCCGCCGTGCCGGCCCTGCAGTACGGGGAACGCGAACGCGCGGCGGGCCAGCGCCTCCATGTCGCCGTCGGGCAGCAGGCGCTTGGTCACCGAGGCGTCGAGGCCGAACGACGCCGGGTCGCGGTACGCGGCGACGAACCGGGGGATGGCCTCCCACAGCGCGTCGAGCGTGCGCCGGGGGCCGGGGTCGGGCAGCTCGGTACGGGCGGCGGCCCACCGCACCCACGCGACCAGCACGTGCGGCATGGCGTCCTGCTCCTCCGGGCTGAGCATGATCTTGCGCGGCAGCCAGTCGAGCAGGAACGTCTCGACCTTCGTCGGGCTGACCCGCAGCGGCCGGCCGTAGTCCTGGTCGCAGCCGTACGCGATGATGTGGTCCACGCAGCGGCCCGCCGAGCTGCGGTCGGAGACCGCCTCCGCCTCGTCGGAGGCGAGGAACTCCGCGGCGAGCATCGCCCGCTCGTCCGGGCCGTACTCCCGGCCGCCGCCCGGCGGCGGCACCGGCCGCTTGCGCGCGACCGGCATCGTACGGACGCGCTGGCGCAGGAACGCGTGGTAGCCGGCGAAGTTGTCGCTGACCGCGGGGATCGCCGCCGCGTCGGTGATGCGCAGCGCCTCGGACAGCATCGGCCGTACCTTCGCCGCGCCCAGCGGCGCGAACGTGACCAGCGGGTCGTCCTCGGCGGTCTGCCGGCAGCGGTCGAGCAGCGTGTCCACCCGCGAGGTGACCCAGGCGTCGCGGACCATGCCGCCGAGGTTGTAGTCGATGACGGTGACCAGCGCGTGCGGCTCCTCACCGTCGTAGCTGAACTCGCAGACCACCTCGTCGCGGTCGCCGTAGACGTCCTGCGTGACGTGGGCGGCGCCGCGCCGCGCCCGGCCGACGCGCTCGGCCCAGCCCGGACGGGCCACGCCGGACGTGACCAGCCGCTCGGCGGCCTCCTCGGCCTTGGCCCGCTGCCCGTCGGTGCCCAGCGCGGCGATGCCGGTGAGCAGGGCGAGCGCGGCCGGCGTGCCGATGCGGTCGGCGTACGCGATCAGGCCCTCGCCGATGACCTCTTCGACGTCGGCGTCCGGGAGCCGGCGCCCCCACCAGGTGCCGAGCATCTCGCTGACGATCAGCTCGGCGTCCAGCGGGCTGCGCACGGCGAGCAGTTCGCGCGCAGCGCGAAGCATCTCGGCGAACAGCGCGTCCGGCGGCGGATCGGACCGGCGCCCGCGGCTGTCCGTGCCGGGACTCGGGGGATTGGCGGGCCACGAACTCACGAGTCCAGACTGTCAGATGCCCGCCCACGATCGGACCGTCGTGGCCGGACGGAGATTCCGGTTAGTGCAAAACCCGTCTGTCCCGCCCGGACGGTGGTGTGGACCGGATCAGATGGGTCAGATGCTCGCGGGCGATGCGTTCCACGAGCCAGGGCGTGACCTCAAGCCCGAGCTGGCGGGCGCAGACCCACGCGTCGTCCACCTGCCGCCGCACGGTGGCGGCGGGAAGAATCGGGAACTCGTCCACCAAGCGGCCGGCGATCGCGGGACGTGCGTCGCCGACCTCGGTGATGTCTGCCGCTGCGAATCCCATTGCGCACGCTCCCCCAAGGCACGCCGTCGGGTAGGTCGATTCATTTCAACGCCGATCGGCGGGTCGGACAACCCCCGGCGGAGAACCTGTGGATATCGGCCCCCACCCGATCGTGACCGTAACGCAGGTCGTCTCATCTCTTACCCGATGTCCCAGCTCACACGCCCGCACCGGCGGACACCGGCGGTGATGTGTAGGAGGATGTCACCTATGACATCCCGGATGTGCCTCGCGCAGGACACCGACGCCGACGCCCTCCTGGCGCGCGATCCGTTCGCGCTGCTCACCGGCATGCTGCTGGACCAGCAGATTCCGATGGAGCGGGCGTTCGCCGGCCCGCACACGATCGCGCGGCGGCTCGGTGACGACCATCTCGACGTGCACAAGATCGCCTCGTACGACCCGGAGGCGTTCGCGGCCGTGCTGTCGGAGAAGCCCGCCGTGCACCGCTTCCCCGGCTCGATGGCCGGGCGCGTGCAGAAGCTCGCGCAGTACCTCGTCGAGAACTACGACGGCGACACCGAGGCGCTGTGGCGCGACGCCGATACGGGCAGGGAACTGCTCCGCCGGCTGTCCGCCCTGCCGGGCTTCGGCAAGCAGAAGGCGCAGATCTTCCTCGCGCTGCTCGGCAAACAGCGCGGCGTCGCGCCGGAGGGCTGGCGCGAAGCGGCGGGGGCGTACGGAGAAGTGGACGCGCGCCGCTCGGTCGCCGATGTGATCGACGCGGAGTCACTGAACGCCGTCCGCACGTACAAACAGCAGGTGAAGCGGGCGGCGAAGAGCGCCGGCTGAATGGCGCCGTCCCGTAAGGCGGCACTGATTTCACAATGACTTCACGGCGACCGGCCACACCGGCGCCGAGCAGCACGTACGATGCATTCGCGCCCGGTTGCACGGCGATTGTTGCACCGCTTGGCCGGGCGGACGGTGATGTGGTGGCGTACCCTGAGGCTGGTGCCAAGACGGATAACGTTGCTCGACTGCGGGTTTCCTCAGCGTGAGGCCGCCGCGATGAGGAGACCCGTCATTGAGCTATGTTGGTGACCGCCCGCAGCAAGCGAAAACGGTCGACGGCCAGATCTGCGAAGTCTGATCCCCGGTAGAAACAACAGACGCAACGAGTGGTGTCGTGATCGAGTCAGGAACGCTAGCCTGCTCCTGTTCACTCACGGTGATGTATTCCTATCCCCCTGTAGATGACTGGGAGCGACGGAGGTGGCGCACGTGAGCACCGAGACCTCCGTACCGCCTCCGCGGGCCGAGGGCCTCGACGCCTCGGACGCCGCGCTGCTCGACACGCTGCTGCGCGAGGCGCCCATCGGTTTCGCCTTCTTCGACACCTCGCTGCGCTTCCGCAGGATCAACCAGACGCTCGCCGACCTGCACGGCGTCACGCCCGCCGCGCACATCGGCCGGCGGCCCGCCGAGGTCTGGCAGGCGGAGATCGCCGAGCCGGTCGAGGCGGTGCTGCAGGAGGTCCTCGACACCGACCGCGCCCTGCTCGACGCCGACCAGCGGGTCGCGCCCGCCGACGACGAGGGCGACGGCCGGCACTGGGCGTTCTCCTCGTTCCCGGCGCACAGCTCCGACGGCAAGATCAACGGCATCGCGCTGATCGCCGTGGACGTCAACGACCGGCAGCTCGCCGAAGAAGAGGTGCGCCGCAGCGAGGAGCGGTACCGCTCGCTCGTGCAGGCCAGCTCCGGGCTCGTCTGGGTGGCCAAGCCGTCCGGGCAGATCTACGAGGACTCCCAGGAGTGGCGCGCGATCACCGGCCAGACGCTGGACGAGTACCTCGGCGACGGCTGGCTGTCCGCGCTGCACGACGACGACCGTGAGAAGACCGAGGCCGCGTGGCACAAGTCCGTCACCGAGCGCTCGGTCTTCCAGATGACGTTCCGGGTGCGCACCCGCAGCGGCGGCTACCGCACGATGGAGTCCCGCGCGGTGCCGATCGTCCGGCACGGCGAGACCGTCGAGTGGGTCGGCACGCACACCGACATCTCCTCGCAGCGCGAGGCCGACGAGATGCGGCACCGGCTCACCGAGCAGCTGTCCGCGGCGGCGCTGCGCACCGCGCGCCTCCAGCAGGCCACGTCCATGCTGGCCGAGGCGCTCACCGTGGAGCAGGTCGTCCAGGTGATCATGGAGGTCGGCCGGTCCGCGATCGGCGCCGACCGCTCGGAGGTCGCGCTGCTCGACGGCGACCGCCGCGAGCTGCGGCTGGTCAACCCGGGTGAGTCCGGCGCGGCCGCGCGCGGCGACCTCGTACCGCTTGACACGCCGAGCGTGCTGTCCCTGGCGGTCCGCGAGCGCAAGCCGTTCCTCGCCGAGACGCCGGAGATGCTGCGCATCCAGCTGCGCACGCCGGAGATCGACGAGTTCCTCACCGACACCGACGAGCGCGCCTGGGTGGGCCTGCCGCTGCTGGCGGCGGGCAACACCATCGGCGCGCTGCGGTTCGCGTTCACCCGGCCGCGCCAGATCACCGAGGAGGAGAAGGTCTTCCTCGAGGCGCTGGCCGGCCAGTGCGCGCTCGCGGTGGAGCGCGCCACGCTGTTCGAGCGCGAGCACACCACCGCGGAGGTCCTGCAGCGCAGCCTGCTGCCCGAGCGGCTGCCCGAGGTGCCGGGCATCGCGCTGCACGCCCGTTACCTCCCGGGCACCAAGAACGTCCAGGTCGGCGGCGACTGGTACGACGGCATCCCGTTGCCGGACGGCCGGTTCGGCGTGGTCGTCGGCGACGTGGTCGGCAAGGGCCTGACCGCCGCGGCCGGGATGAGCCGCGTGCGCAACGGCCTGCGCGCCCTGGCACTGTCGGATCCGCGGCCGAAGGCCGTGCTCGACGGTTTGGACCGGCTGTTCTCGGTTACTGAGGCCGATGAGCAGGTAACGACCTTGGCTTATCTGGTCATCGATCCGGTAACGGGCAGCGGAGTCCTCGGCAATGCCGGTCACCTTCCGCCATTGCTGATCGGTCCGGACGCCGAGCCGAAGCTCGTCTACACCGAGCCGGGTACGCCGCTCGGCTGGCCCACGCCGCGCTCCCAGCACCCATTTACGGTGCCACCGGGTAACACGGCGGTGCTCTACTCCGATGGACTTGTAGAGAACCATCGGCGGAAGCTGAGCGACGGTCTCGACGATCTCGTCGCCGCGGCCGCCGAGGCTCCGGCGGATGTGATCGCGAGTCCGGAGAGGATCTTGGAATACCTCGTCGAGAACATGTTGGCCGGTTATGAACAGGACGACGACGTCACGGTTCTCGCGATCCGTGTCGTACCGCAAGACCCCTGAGAAGACCCGGCAGTGTGGTGATATCCCCCTGTCATCCGTACGGAGGACCTGTTTAGTCGCCCTAAGGTGGTAGCAAGGAAACCGGCGGGACGCGTCCGTTGGGAATTCGCAGCCGTGCCACAATGCTCGATCAAAGTACGGCTCGACTCGTCTGGCGCGCCGTGGCAGCCGCCGCTCCGGCGGCCGAGGATCGCAACGAGAGGTGTTTGTGTCGCCCGCTAGTTCGACCCGCTCAAAGCAGTCTGAGCTGCACGAGCCCATGATCCAGCAGCTCATCGAGCGTGGGCGGTCCCAGGGTTACCTCGAGCCCGAGGACGTGCGAAGGGCGTTCGAAGAGGCCGACATCCCCCTGTCGCGGGCCGCAGGAATTCTGCGCAGTCTCAGCAAGGAGGGTGTCACCGTCCGGCTGAGCGCCGCCGATTCCGCCGCACCGAAGCGCGCGCGTGCGAACGGGTCCCGGCGTAAGGCGGCTCCTGTGAAGACCGCCGCGGCCAAGGAGCAGACCGAGGCCGTCACCGCCGTCGTCGACGGTGACGAAGAGGTCGACGAGTCCGAGGACAAGATGCCGGTGGGGAAGAAGACGGCCAAGCCAGCGGCCAAGAAGACGACAGCCAAGAAGCCCACCGCCGCGTCGCGGGAATCCGGCGGCGGGGTCGCGGTCGAGGAGACGGCGGAGGCGCCGGCTCGCTCGAAGACCGCGGCCAAGGGCACCAAGAAGACCAGGCCCGCGAAGAAGACCGCGGCCGTGAAGACCGCCAACGGCGCGGCGCCGGCCGAGGACGCCGAGGAACCCAAGGGCTCCGCGGCCGAGTCCGAGGACATCGAGCTCACCGACGAGACCGAGGGCGACGGCGAAGAGGTCGTCGACCTGGAGATCGAAGAGGTCGAGCTCGAGGTCATCGAGGAGTCCGAGGACGTCGACGAGGCGCCCGCGGTCAAGGCCAAGGAGGCCGAGGGCCCGGCCACGCGGACGAGCGACAACACCGAAGAGGGCTTCATCGTCACCGAAGACGACGATGACGCCCCCGCCGCGCAGGTCGCCGCCGCCGGTGCCACGGCCGACCCGGTCAAGGACTACCTCAAGCAGATCGGCAAGGTCCCCCTGCTGAACGCGGAGCAGGAGGTCGAGCTGGCCAAGCGCATCGAGGCCGGCCTGTTCGCCGAGGAGAAGCTGGCAGAGGACGCCGCTCTCCCGCTGGAGGCCCGCGGCGATCTGGAGTGGATCGCCGAGGACGGCCGCCGGGCGAAGAACCACCTGCTCGAGGCGAACCTGCGGCTCGTCGTGTCCCTGGCCAAGCGGTACACCGGGCGCGGCATGCTGTTCCTCGACCTCATCCAGGAGGGGAACCTCGGCCTGATCCGCGCGGTCGAGAAGTTCGACTACACCAAGGGCTACAAGTTCTCCACGTACGCCACCTGGTGGATCCGGCAGGCGATCACCCGCGCCATGGCCGACCAGGCCCGCACCATCCGCATCCCGGTGCACATGGTCGAGGTGATCAACAAGCTGGCCCGCGTGCAGCGGCAGATGCTCCAGGACCTCGGCCGCGAGCCGACCCCGGAAGAGCTCGCCAAGGAGCTCGACATGACGCCGGAGAAGGTCGTCGAGGTGCAGAAGTACGGGCGCGAGCCCATCTCGCTGCACACACCGCTCGGCGAGGACGGCGACAGCGAGTTCGGCGACCTCATCGAGGACTCCGAGGCCATCCAGCCGGGCGAGGCGGTCAGCTTCACCCTGCTGCAGGAGCAGCTGCACTCCGTGCTGGACACGCTGTCCGAGCGTGAGGCCGGCGTGGTGTCCATGCGGTTCGGCCTGACCGACGGTCAGCCGAAGACGCTCGACGAGATCGGCAAGGTCTACGGCGTCACGCGGGAGCGAATTCGGCAGATAGAGTCCAAGACCATGTCGAAGCTGCGCCACCCGTCCCGTTCGCAGGTGCTGCGCGACTACCTCGACTGACCCGACCGACCACGACCGACGGAGGACCACCATGGCCAAGCGCGCCCGCAAGCGCCGCCAGCGCAAGAAGAAGGCCGCGAACCACGGCAAGCGCCCGAACGCGTAGCGCATATACACCGGCCCCCGGAGCATCGCTCCGGGGGCCGACTGCTGCGTCCGCGCTCAGTCCGTGATCACCACGTCCAGGCGCTCCGCCCGCGGAAGCTCGGCGCGGTAGCCCAGGTCGTTCACCGCCTCGGCCAGGTCCTTCGGGGTCTCCGGGTCCGCGCCCGCGCGCAGCAGGGCGCCCGCGACCAGGCCCCGGGTCTGTTTGGCCATGTGGCTGACCACCGAGCGGCGGCCGTTCCGCTCGCGCAGGACCCGTACGGCGACGGTCCGTTCGCGTACCTCGGGGGCCGGTCTCCAGGCGGCGGCGTACGGGGTGGAGCGCATGTCCACCAGCAGGCCCTCGGCGCTCACGTCGGCCAGGGCCGCGCGCAGGGCGGGGCGCCAGAACGCCGCCAGCGGGCCCAGGGGCGGCAGTTTCACGCCCATGGCCAGCCGGTACGGGGGCACCGCGTCGTCGACCCGCAGCGCGCCCCACAGGCCCGAGAAGATCACCACGGCCGCGCGCGTACGGTCCGCGGCGGCGCCCGCGAGGAGGCCGGGCAGGCCGAGCGCGTCGTACAGGACGCCGGTGTACAGCTCGGCGGCGGGCAGCGCGGGCGCGTCCCACAGCGCCCGGTCGCGCTCCAGCTCGTCCACCTGCCCGGCGCTCAGCCCGAGGACGTCGAGCGCCCGCTCGTCCGACCCCGAACACAGCGCCACCAGCGCCTCCGCCACCTCGGTCCGCGCCGGGGTCAGCGACGGGAAGCTCAGGTCGCCGAGGTCGAGCGGGGGACGGGTGCGGCCGCCGGACGCGGCCTTGCCTTCGGAGGGTGGGAGCAGAATCAGCACGGTGGCCAGCGTAGGGTGACCGGCGGACTGCATGAACATTAGTATTCATGCATGAACATTCAGAAGCTGGTGCACGAGCAGTGGCCCGCCCGTGAGGTGTGCCCGTCGCACGGCTGGCTGCTGCGGTACACCGGCGGCGTGACCAAACGGGCCAACTCGGTGTACCCGCTGGGGGAGCCGGACGACCTGGACGCGGCGGTCGCGGCCGCCGAGGCGTTCTATCGCGCACGCGGCGAGCCCGCGGTCTTCTCGCTGGACGACGCCGCCTCGGCGGGCCTGGACGCCGAGCTGGCCGCGCGCGGCTACACGGTGGCCGACCCCACGCTCGTGCTGACCCGCCCGCTCGACGGCGCCTGGGACCCGCCGGCGCACCCCGTGGCGCTGTCCGGCGTGCCGTCGGACGGCTGGCTGGAGTGCTGGTGGGCGGTCGACGGCCGGGGCGGTGACGTGGAGCTGGCCGCGGCGCGCGGGATCCTCACCGGCGTGCCGTCCACGTACGCGAGCATCGGCGACGGGCCGCCGGACGCGGTGGGGCGGGTGACGATCACCGACGGCTGGGCGGGGATCTACTGCATGGCCGTACGGCCCGACAGGCGGCGCCGCGGCCTCGGCCGGGCGATCCTCGCCGCGCTGCTCACCGCGGCGCGGGACGGCGGGGCGGCCACGGCGTACCTCACGGTGGTCGCGGCGAACACGGTCGCGCGGTCGCTGTACGCCGGGCTGGGGTTCACCGCGGCCGGCGGATATCACTACCGCCGTAATGACGATAAGTGACCGACCGAACACAATAAGTGTCCGCCCCGAATGTGCGAAGTGGCGACCGCCATTATGTGACGGTCGCCACTTCCACTATGTCAAAGCAGAGTCGAATCGGTCGGGAGCCCTTTGTTTAACGCTCTTCGGCCGCAGCACTCGCAGTTGTCGTCTCGTTGAGCCGTTCGGTCTCATCCTGGATTTCCGCGGCCACCTTGCGCAGTTCCTCGCCGTACCTACGCATGTGGTGGGCGCAGAACAGAAGCTCACCGCCGTTGGTGAGGGTGACGCGAACGTACGCCTGCGCGCCGCAGCGGTCGCAACGGTCAACGGCCGTCAGGGGCGTGGCGGGGGTAATAGTTGCAGTCACGTCGCCTTCCTCGGATCTCGGCGCTGTCACCTTGCACAACATCTAACCCGACGGATCCGTTCCCAACCCACCCCCGAGTACGCCGAGAGCGGAAATCCCCCTTCTTGTGACGCAGGTCACTGACAATTCGCCGGGTTCATATAGCAGGCGTTGCCGACCTCGTGCAATACCTTTCGGATGTGACGTGGACGGCGCGCGGCCGGTTCCACCGGCGCCTCGGCCGGATCCCCGGTACTGGCGGATCGGGCGTGTTGCTCGGGGTACTGTCATTGGTCGCGGCTAGTCTGCCGTAGAACAAACTTTCGTCTTCGAGGCACGGGAGCACCGCAGTGACCGCCGTCAGTACCGCCTTCGCCGACGACGCCGCGTCCGGTGGCTACTCCGCACGTCACCTGTCGGTCCTCGAGGGGCTCGACGCGGTGCGCAAGCGCCCCGGCATGTACATCGGGTCCACCGACAGCCGCGGGCTCATGCACTGCCTGTGGGAGATCGTCGACAACTCCGTCGACGAGGCGCTCGGCGGCCACTGCGACCGCGTCGAGGTCACGCTGCACCCCGACGGCTCGCTGGAGGTGCGCGACAACGGGCGCGGCATCCCGGTCGACATCGAGCCGAAGACCGGCCTGAGCGGCGTCGAGCTGGTGATGACCAAGCTGCACGCCGGCGGCAAGTTCGGCGGCGGGTCCTACGCCACGTCCGGCGGCCTGCACGGCGTGGGCGCGTCGGTGGTGAACGCGCTGTCCGCGCGGCTCGACGTGGAGGTCGATCGCGGCGGCCAGACGCACGCGATCAGCTTCCGCCGCGGCATCCCCGGCGTGTACGACGGCGACGGCCCGTCCGCGAAGTTCAAGCGGGGCTCCGGGATGCGCCAGGTGAAGCGGGTGGCCAAGCGGGTCACCGGCTGCCGCGTGCGCTTCTGGCCGGACATGCAGATCTTCCTGCCGGACGCCACGATCCTGTTCGACAAGATCGTCGACCGGGTGCGGCAGACGGCCTTCCTGGTCCCGGGGCTGACGCTGCTGCTGCGCGACGAGCGCTCCGAGGAGACGTACGAGGAGGAGTTCCGCTTCGACGGCGGGATCAGCGAGTTCTGCACGTACCTCGCGCCCGACGAGGCGCTCGGCGACATCGTGCGGATGGAGGGCTCCGGCCACTTCACCGAGACCGTCCCGGTGCTCGACGACGAGGGCCACATGACGTCCACGGAGATCGAGCGCGAGCTGACCGTGGACATCGCGCTGCGCTGGGGCACCGGCTACGACACGGTGGTGCGCTCGTTCGTCAACGTGGTGGCCACGCCCAAGGGCGGCACGCACGTGTCCGGGTTCGAGCGGGCGATGGTGCGCACGCTGAACGAGCAGCTGCGCGCCGCGAAGCTGCTGAAGAACGGCGACGACCCGATCACCAAGGAGGACGCCCAGGAGGGGCTGACCGCCGTGGTGGCCGTGCGCGTGCCGGAGCCGCAGTTCGAGGGGCAGACCAAGGAGGTGCTCGGCACCTCGGCGGCGTCCCGCATCGTCGCGAAGGTCGTCAGCCGCGGGCTCACCGACTACTTCGAGAAGCCGCCGCGCGGGCAGAAGCAGCAGGCCCGGTCGGCGCTGGAGAAGATCGCCGCGGCGGCCAAGGCGCGCGTCGCCGCCCGCGAGCACCGGGACAACCAGCGGCGCAAGTCCGCGCTGGAGAACTCGGCGCTGCCCGCCAAGCTGGTCGACTGCCGGAGCGAGGGGCTGGAGCGCTCGGAGCTGTTCATCGTCGAGGGCGACTCCGCGCTCGGCACCGCCAAGCTGGCGCGCAACTCCGAGTTCCAGGCGCTGCTGCCGATCCGCGGCAAGATCCTCAACGTGCAGAAGGCGTCCCTGGCCGACATGCTGAAGAACGCCGAGTGCGCGGCGATCATCCAGGTGCTCGGCGCCGGCTCCGGCCGCACGTTCGACCTCGACTCCACGCGGTACCAGCGGGTCATCCTGATGGCCGACGCGGACGTCGACGGCGCGCACATCCGTACGCTGCTGCTCACGCTCTTCTACCAGTACATGCGGCCCATGCTGGAGGCCGGGCGGGTGTACGCCGCGGTGCCGCCGCTGCACCGCGTGGAGCTGACCAAGCCCAAGAAGGGCGAGGACAAGTACCAGTACACCTACAGCGACGCCGAGCTCGGCCGGAAGCTGGCCGAGCTTGAGCGCAAGGGCCAGCGCTGGAAGGAGCCCGTCCAGCGGTACAAGGGCCTCGGCGAGATGGACGCCGACCAGCTGGCGGAGACCACCATGGACCCCCGCCACCGCATGCTCCGCCGCATCCGCATCGAGGACGCCGAGGAGGCCGCCTCGGTGTTCGACCTGCTGATGGGCAACGTCGTGGCGCCGCGGCGGGAGTTCATCATCAACGGCGCGGCCGTCCTGGACCCGGACCGCATCGACGTCTGAACGGCGCAGCGCCTCTCCGGAGGTCCGGAGAGGCGCTGGGTTTGTTTCCGGGTCAGTCCAGGCTGCCGCCGCTCATCGCGGCGTGCAGACGGCGGTAGGGGGCGGCCTCGGCGTGCCGGCTCTGGCGTTCGAGGGTGCGGGCCAGGGCGATGTGCGCCCAGGCGTCGCAGGGGTCGAGTTCGATCAGGGTCCGGAAGGCGCGCTCGGCGCGGTGCAGCTGGGCCGAGTGGAAGTAGGCCCGGCCGATGAGCTCGAGCACGGTCTTGTTCCGCGGCTCCGCTTCCGCCAGTGGCTTCAGGACGTTCGCCGCCTCGATCGGGTCACCCATCTTGAGGTACAGCTCACCGCTTTGCAGGACCGCCAGCGGGTTGTCGACCATCCGTCCTCCTCTCCCCGGGCGCAACACCGGGAGTCCCCTCCGGCATTCCCCGCGCACCCCCCGTGACGAACACCCGCAGTACGCGTGAGGACGCGCTCTCGTCGTTGCCGTGCAGGGCCCGTACGGCGAACGCGTACGTGTGGCCGGGCAGCAGGTCGTCGAACGGGCAGGACGGGGTGGTCACCGGCCAGGGCAGCCGCGCCCAGCCCTGGCCGCCGGTGACGTCCCGGACCAGGACGTGGTACCGGTCCGCGCCGGGCACCTGGGGCCAGCGCAGGTCCAGGGCCGCGGGCCGGGTCCGTACGGCGGTGGGGGCCGCGGGGGCGGGCAGCGCGGAGCGGGGGTCCGGGATCGGTCCGTACGGCCGGCCGAGGCCCAGGCCGGTGTGCAGCGTCTCGGCGAAGACGGCGGCGATCTTGTGCTCGCCGCGTTCGTTGGGGTGCGTGCCGTCGTAGGTGTCGGCCAGGAGGTCCCATTCCGGCAGTTCACCGGCGAGCAGCAGCGGCGACTCCGGGGTGGCCAGGTCCGCGACGACGCGTTCCTGGCGGGCGTTGAAGTCCGTGCGCTGCGCGGCGAACAGCGGGTCGGCCAGGGCGCGGTCGTTGACCGGTACCGGGGACAGCACGATCCGGGCCGCCGGGTTGCCCGCGCGTACGGCGGATATGAACGTCCGCAGGTTCGCCTCGGTCGCGTCGGACAGGGTGTAGAAGCCCAGGTCGATCAGGCCCATCAGGACGAGCAGGACGTCCGGGCGGTAGCGCTCGACGTCCGCGGTGATCCGCTCGTTGAGCCGGCCGATCGGGCGGCCCCAGGACGCGTGGTGCGCGGTATCGAAGTCCGGGTCGCGGTAGCCGTCGCCCACGGTCCCGGTCTCCCGGTCGTACACGCCGGTGTAGGGCCCGGTGAACGCGGCGTCCACCCCGGTACGCCGCAGGTGCCGCCACAGCCGGTACCGCCACGTGTGGTCACCGCGGCTGCCGATCGTCATCGAGTCGCCCACGACCATGATCCGAAGGCTCACCCGGGTCACCGTACCGGCTGGTAGCCCTCCACCCGCGGGTGGAGGGCGGAGACCGACCCGGGCGCCGATCCGCGTCCGCCCGGCCGGCCCGTAACTTCGTTGGTCATGGAGAACTATCTGCCGAGTGTCCTGATCGGGCTGGCGGTCCTCGCCCTGGTCATCCGCAACCAGCTGCGGTCCGCCGCGGTGACCCCGCGGCGTACGTACCTCATGCCGCTGGTCCTGGTCGCGTACGGGATCGGGATGGTCATCACGCAGGACCACGGCCGCTTCCTGGACCCGGCGCACGAGACGCTGAGCGCCGTGCTGCTGGCCGTCGAGCTGGTCGCGGGCGTGCTGCTCGGCGTGCTGCGGGCGGCGACGGTGACCGTGTGGCGGGACCCGCGGGGGACGCTGTGGCGGCGCGGCAACGGCTGGACGGTGGCCGCGTGGATCGGCTCCATCCTGGTCCGGGTGGCGTTCGTGGCCGGCACGGCGTACCTGGGCGTGCGCTCCGGCACCGGCCTGTTCATGGTGTTCTTCGCGGTCACGCTGCTGGCGCAGAACCTGTACATCGAGTGGCGCGGGCGCGGCGCGCCGATCACCGCTACCGTCCAGGCATGAAGCACGAATGCGGTGACCGCGAGCGGCGGGCCGGGCCGGGATCGGCGTCCTACCTGGCCCGGAACCCGTGGTTCCGCATCTGGCTCCCGATCGCCCTGACGATCGGGGTGATCACCAAGGACCCGAAGCCGGGGCTGCAGGGCGTCAACCTGACCGTCCTGGTGTCGCTGGCCGTATGCGTCGCGTTCCTCCTGCTGATCTACCGGATGCGGGACGAGCCCACCCGGTGGGCATGGGCGCCGCTGATCGGCCTGATGCTGTCGGCCCTGGTGCTGTACGCCGTCTCGCCGCACAGCTCGGCCATCGGGTTCGCCTACGCCGCGATCTGGCTGGCCACCTGGATGCTGTCGCTGTGGCAGACGATCGGCCTCACCGCCGTGGGCGCCGCCGGCACGCTGCTGCTGGCCTGGCTGAACGTCGTCGGCGACAACACCGCGGTCGGCCTGTCCATCGGGTTCATCGCCTGCGTCGCCGGTTCGTACGCCATCCGGGAGCGCCGCATCGCCCGCTTCGAGGCCGCGACGGCCCGGGTCGCGCAAGAGGGCGAGGCGGCGCTGGCCGAGCGGGCGCGTATCGCCCGGGAGATCCACGACATCCTGGCCCACTCGCTGTCCGCGCAGATCGTGCATCTGGAGGGCGCCCGGCTGCTGCTCCAGCGCGGCGACGACTCCGGCGCGGCGCTCGACCGCGTCGAGCGGGCGCAGAAGCTCGCCCGTACCGGCCTGGAGGAGACCAAGCGCGCGCTGTCGGCGCTGCGCGGCGACGCCCCGCCGATCGACGAGGTGCTGCAGAGCCTGGCCGAGGAGTTCGAGGAGGTCAGCGAGCGGCACTGCGCGGTGACCGTCGAGGGCGAGGCCCGGCGGCTGCCGGCCGGCACCGCGCTGGCCGTGGTGCGCACCGCCCAGGAGGCGCTGACCAACGCCCGCCGCCACGCGCCGGGCGCCGACGTACGCCTGGACCTGCGGTACGGCACGGACGGCTGGTGCGAGCTGAGCGTGCGCAACACGCTCACCGAGGACCCCGAACCGGGCGGATCCGGGGGAGGATACGGTTTGGTCGGCATGCGCGAACGTGCCGAGCTGCTCGGCGGCAGCCTGACCGCCGGGGCCGAGGACGGGGAGTTCCGGGTGCTGCTGAGGGTTCCGGTATGAGCGGGGACGTCGCCCGCGTGGTGGTCGCCGACGACCAGACCGTCGTACGCGACGGCCTGGTGCTGCTGCTCGGGCTGCTGCCCGGGATCGAGGTGGTCGGGGCGGCGCGGGACGGCGAGGAGGCGCTGAAGCTGGTCGCCGAGCACGCGCCGGACGTCGTGCTGATGGACCTGCGCATGCCGCGGGTGGACGGCGTGGAGGCGACCCGGCGGATCCGCGCGGCGCACCCGGCGACGCAGATCGTGGTGCTGACCACGTACTCCGACGACGACTCGGTGTTCGCCGCCCTGCAGGCCGGGGCGCGCGGCTTCCTGACCAAGGACGCGGGGGCGGACGAGATCGCCGCGGCCATCGAGCGGGTGCGCACCGGCGACGCCCAGCTCGACCCGTCCGTCCAGCGGCGGCTGGTGGAGGCGCTGGCCGAGCGGTCCGCCGTACGGGAGCCCGAGCTGCCGGACGGCCTGACCCGCCGGGAGGCCGAGGTGCTGCGGCTGATCGCGGACGGGCGGTCCAACGCGGAGATCGCCCGGGAGCTGTTCATCTCGACGGCCACCGTCAAGACGCACATCAACAACCTGTTCACCAAGGCCGGCGTACGGGACCGGGCGCAGGCCGTGACGTACGCGTACCGCCACGGCCTGGCCGACCCGCGGTAGCTCAGAGCGCGCGCAGTGCGTCCACGACGGCCTGCTGGGCGGCGGTGGCCTGGTCCAGCAGGCCGGCCATGCCGTAGAAGCCGTGGAACATGCCCGCGTAGGTGTGGTTGGTGACCGCGACGCCGGCGGCGCGCAGCCGTTCGGCGTAGGCGTTGCCCTCGTCGCGCAGCGGGTCGCACTCGGCGGTGAGCACGGTGGCGGACGGCAGGCCGCCGAGGTTGATCGCGCGCAGCGGGGAGGCGTACGGGCCGGTGCCGTCGCGCGAGCCCAGGTAGCAGCCCCAGTACCAGCGCATGTGCGCGGCGCTGAGGAAGTAGCCGGTGGCGTTCTCGTGGTAGGACTCGGTGTCCTGCCCGACGTCGGTGACCGGGTAGATGAGGATCTGGTGGACCAGCGGCGGGCCGCCGGAGTCGCGCGACCGCAGCGCGGTGACCGCGGCCAGGTTGCCGCCCGCGCTGTCGCCCGCCACCACCAGCCGGGACGCGTCGCCGCCCAGCTCGTCGGCGTGCGCGGCCGCCCACACGGTGGCCGCGTAGGCGTCGTCGGCGGCGGCCGGGTAGCGGTGCTCGGGGGCCAGGCGGTAGTCCACCGACATGGTGACGACGCCCGCGTTCGCGGTCATCGCCCGGCAGTTCTCGTCGTGCGTGTCGAGGTCGCAGATGGTCCAGCCGCCGCCGTGGAAGTACACGACGATCGGCGGGGTGCCGCCGCCCTCGGGCCGGTAGACGCGGACCGGGATCTCCCCGGCGGGCCCGGGGATGGTGCGATCGGCGACGGACCCGACGGGCGTCGGCTCCTCCGGGCGGGGCATCGGGTTCTCGGCGAGGAAGCGGCGTACCTTGTCGGCGTCGGCGGGGTCCGTACCGGATATGTCGGTGCCGATCGGCGGGAACGTCTCGTTGAGCGCGTCGACGAACGGCTGGGCGGCGGGGTCGAGGTTCGCCACGGGACCTCCTTGGGGCACCGGCTCGCGGGGAAGCATCTGGTTACGTTGATCCTGCATCGCCGACGGCGCCGGGTGAAGGGGTGGATGCGAACCGGTAACGTCACCGGTCGTGCCCATCGACGACGCCGTACACGCGCGGCTGCGCGCGGCCGCCGGCCCGTACCGGCTCTCGCTCGCCGCCCACGACCTGGTCAGCGGGGCGACCGTGACGTACCGGCCGCACGAGCGGTACCTCACCGCGAGCGTGGGCAAGATCGCGATCCTCACCGTGCTGCTCGTCCAGGCGCAGGCCGCCGGGCGGGAGCTGAGCGCCGAGGAGCGGGCGCTCGCCGACAAGATGATCACGATCAGCGACAACGACGCGGCGCACGAGCTGTGGCGGGCGACCGGGCGGGACGCCGCGATGGCCGCGGTCGGCGCGGCGCTCGGGCTCACCGAGACGGTGACCACGCCCGAGTCGTGGGGCCTGACCCGTACCAGCGCGGCCGACCAGGTACGACTGGTCACGGCGCTGGCCACCGGCACGCCGGTACTGGACCGGGAGCGGTGCGCGTACGTGCTGGACCTGATGGCCGCGGTGCGGGCGGACCAGCGCTGGGGGATCGGCACGGTGGCGCGGCCCGGTGACCGGGTGGCGCTGAAGGACGGCTGGCTCGACTACAGCGGCGACGACGGCCGGTGGACGGTGAACAGCGTCGGCCGGGTCACCGGCGACGGCCGTGACCTGGTGGTGGCGGTGCTGTCCAACGACCACGCGACACTGGAGGAGGGCATCCGGGCGGTCGAGCGGGCGGCGGCTACCGTGATCTCGTGACACGACGCACCGAGTACCTCCCGGAGGACCTGCACGCCTACGTCGCCGCGCACAGCATGCCGCCCGGCGCCGTACTGAGCGCACTGGCCGAGGAGACCGCGCGGCTGTACCCGTCCGAGATGGGCCTGCAGATCGGGCCGGAGCAGGGCGCGTTCATGACGCTGCTGGCCCGCTCGATCGGCGCCCGCGACGCGCTGGAGATCGGCACGTTCACCGGGTACTCGTCCATCTGCCTGGCCTCCGGGCTGCCGCCGGACGGGCGGCTCACCTGCCTGGACATCAGCGAGGAGTGGACGTCGGTGGCCCGCCGCTACTGGGCACGCGCCGGCCTGGCCGACCGGATCGACCTGCGACTGGGCCCGGCGCTGGAGACGCTGCGCGGACTGCCCGCCGAGCCCGCGTACGACCTGGTGTTCATCGACGCGGAGAAGACCGAGTACCCGGCGTACTGGGAGGAGGTCGTACCGCGCGTCCGCCCCGGCGGCGTGGTGCTGGCGGACAACACGCTGTCCCACGGCCGGGTGATCTCCGGGGACACGAGTCCGCGGGTACAGGCGATCAAGGATTTCAACGACCGCACGGCGGCTGACGAGCGGGTGGAGACGGTGCTGCTCCCGGTGGGCGACGGGTTGACGTTCAGCCGACGAGTGGGGTGACGCGCGCTTTCGCGTGAAAAGGCCTCGCTTCGCGAGACTGATTTCTTGCGCGTGCGGCCGCCGTGGGTGGCTGGTCGCCGTTTGCGAGGTGCGGGCAGGATGCCGGGCGGGGTCTGTGCAGATTCTTGGCCACGCCGTTGAGGTACCGCCAGGGTTCAAAGCGTCGCCTGCGGCGGGCATCCAAGCTGTGCCGCGCAAACGGCGACCAGCCACCCACGGCGACCCACCGCGCAAATAAATCAGTCTCGCGAAGCGAGGCCTTATCTCGCGACGGGGGCGGGATCTTGGCATCCCCCCGGAGCGTACGGTCCGGGTATGCGGCGGCACGGTGTGTTCCTCGGCGGCCAGATGGTGTCGCTGCTCGGGGACGGGCTGGCCGTGCTCGCCGTGCCGCTGCTGGTGCTGCAGGTGACGCGGAATCCGGTGATCGCAGCCCTGGCCGCGGCGCCCCGGACCATCGGGTACCTGTGCGTGGGGCTGTTCGCCGGGCCGCTGGTGGACCGCGCAGACCCCTGGCGGCTGATGATCGCGATGGACATCCTGCGCGCCGGCGCGTTCGTGGCGATGTTCGCGGTGGCCGGAGGTGGCGGGTTAGCGGTCGCCGCCGTGCTCGGCCTGGCGTTCCTGGCGGGTGGCGCGGGGGTGTTCTTCGAGTCCGCGCTGATGGTCGCGGTCAAGGACGTGTTCGCGGGCGGCGCGCTGGTACGGGTGAACGCCGCGCTCGAGGTGGCCGCCCAGGTGGCGCGGGTCGCCGGCCCGGGGGTCGTGGGCGTGCTGAGCCTCACCGTGGGCGTACGCCCGGCCGTGCTGGTCAACGCCGCGACGTTCGTCGTCTCCCTCGCGACGCTGCTGACCGTACGCCGCCCGTACCGCCGCACGCCGCGCCCGGACCGCAACCTGCGCCGGGAGCTGGCCGAGGGCCTGCGCTTCATCCGTACCACCCGCGTCCTGCTGGCCATGACGCTGCTCCAGGTCGTGGTCAACTTCGCGCTGGGCGCGGAGAAGCTGGTGGTGTTCTTCCTGAAGGACACCCTCGGGCTGGCCGCCGCCGCGGTCAGCGCCGTCGTGGTCGCCGGGGGCGTCGGCGGGATCCTCGGCGCGCTGGCCGCGCCGCGCCTGGCCGCGTGGCTCGGCGACGTACGGGCCATCGTCGGCCGCATCGTGGTGATCGGGATCGCCTTCACCTGCCTGGGCTGGACGGGCGCGGCCGGCGCGGCCGCCGCGTACGCGGTCATGCTGGCCGCGCAGACGGCGGCGAGCGTGGTGAACCGGAGCATGCGGCTGCGCATCGTGCCGCCCGCGCTGACCGGCCGGGTATTCAGCACCACCCGCGTGGCGTTCGGCGGCGTGGACCCGGCCGGTGCGGCGGTCGCCGGCGCGCTGACCGGCGCGCTCGGCGGCGACCCCCGCCCGGTCTTCGTGGGCGGCGGGGTGATCGTGGTGCTCGCCGCCGTGCTGGCCCGGCGGACCGCCCTGCGCTGACCCGGCTACAGCAGCGTCTCCGGCTCCTCCTCGGGACCCTCCGGCGTCTCCACGGCGTCCGGTACGGCGGGCCCGCCGACCGCGAGCACCGGCCGGGTCAGCGGTTCACCGGAGGCGTCGCGCCGGGCCAGCTCGCTCGGCAGTCGTACGGGATTGCCGTCGGCGTCGGCGGCGCGGGCCGGCGACGGACCGGCCCAGCCGAGCAGCAGTACGTCCTCGCCCTTGAGGAAGCGCTGGCAGCGGACACCGCCGGTGGCCCGCCCCTTCGGCGGGAACGCGTCGTACATGGACGTCTTGACCGCGCCGGACTGCGCGCCCGGCAGCGCGGTGGAGCTGCCCGCGATCGTGACCACGACGGACGTGCCGCCGTCGGCGACCGCGCCGAACCAGATGACCTTCGCGCCGCTCGACAGCCGGACGCCCGCGACGCCGCCGGCTGACCGGCCCTGCGGTCGTACCGCGTCGGCGGCGAACCGCAGCAGCTGCGCGTCGGAGGTGATGAAGACCAGGTCCTCCTCGCCGGTGGCGAGCTGCACGGCGCCCATCACGCGGTCGCCGTCCTTGAGCGCGATGACCTCGAACTCGTCCTTGTTCTGCGGGTAGTCCGGCTGCACCCGCTTGACCACGCCCTGCTCGGTGCCGAGCGCGAGCCCGCCGCCCTCGTCGCCGACCGCGCCGAGGCCCACGACGGTCTCACCCTCGGCCAGGTCGGCGAACTCCGCGACCGGCCCGCCGCCGGCCAGGCTGGGCGGCGACGCGCTGGGCGGCAGCGCGGGCAGCTCCAGTACGTCCACCTTGATCATCCGCCCGTGGCTGGTGATCAGCCCGACCGCGCCGCGCGCGGTGGCCCGGACGACGGACGTGATCACGTCGTGCCGCGAGCGTTCGCCGTCGGCCGGCAGCGGCGCGTCGTCGGAGGTCCGCGCGACCAGGCCGGCCGAGGACAGCAGTACGTGGCACGGGTCGTCGGCGACCTGCAGCGGCACGGCCGCGGTGAGCGCCTCCCCGGAGCTCTCCAGCAGTACGGTGCGCCGCGGCGTGCCGTACTCCTTCGCGACGTCGGCCAGCTCGGTGCTGACCACCTCGCGCAGCCGCTCGTCGGAGGACAGGATCTCGGTCAGCTCGGCGATCTCGCGGCGCAGTGTGTCCCGCTCGCCTTCCAGCTCCATCCGGTCGTACTTGGTGAGCCGGCGCAGCGGGGTGTCCAGAATGTACGTGGCCTGGACGTCGGACAGGTCGAAGATCGTGATCAGCCGCTGTTTGGCCCGTGCTGCGTCGTCGGACTCGCGGATGACCTGGATGACCTCGTCGATGTTGAGCAGCGCGACGATCAGGCCGTCGACCAGGTGCAGCCGGTCCTCGCGCTTGCGCCGGCGGTACAGGCTGCGGCGGCGCACCACGTCGAGCCGGTGGTCGATGTAGACCTGCAGCAGCTCACGCAGGCCCAGCGTGCGCGGCTGGCCGTCGACCAGCGTGACGTTGTTGACGCCGAACGACTCCTCCATGGGAGTGAGCCGGTACAGCTCGGCGAGCACGGCCTCGGGGTTGAAGCCGTTCTTGATCTCGATGACCAGCCGCAGGCCGTGCTGCCGGTCGGTGAGGTCCTTGAGGTCGGCGATGCCGCTGAGCTTCTTGGCCTGGACGAGGTCCTTGACCCGGGTGGTGATCTTCTCCGGGCCGACGCCGGGCGGCAGCTCGGTGACCACCAGGCCGGTGCGCCGCGCGGACACCTTCTCCACCGCGACCGTGGCGCGCACCTTGAACGTGCCGCGGCCGGTGGCGTACGCGTCGCGTACGCCCTCCAGGCCGATGATCTTGCCGCCGGTGGCCAGGTCGGGCCCGGGCACGAAGCGCATCAGCTCGTCGAGCCCGGCCTCGGGGTGCGCGATCAGGTGGCGGGCCGCGGCGATCACCTCGCCGAGGTTGTGCGGCGCCATGTTGGTGGCCATGCCGACCGCGATCCCGGACGCGCCGTTGACCAGCAGGTTCGGGAACGCCGAGGGCAGCACCTCGGGCTCGGTCTCCTGCCCGTCGTAGTTCGGCCCGAAGTCGACGACGTCCTCGTCGATCGAGGTGGTCATCAGCATGGCCGCGGGGGTGAGCCGGGCCTCGGTGTACCGCATGGCGGCGGGGGCGTCGTCGCCGCCGAGGGAGCCGAAGTTGCCGTGCCCGTCGATCAGCGGCAGCCGCATGGTGTACGGCTGGGCCATCCGCACCATCGTGTCGTAGATGGCGGAGTCGCCGTGCGGGTGCAGCTTGCCCATGACCTCGCCGACGACGCGCGCGCACTTCACGTGCCCGCGGTCGGGGCGCAGGCCCATCTCGTTCATCATGTAGAGAATGCGGCGCTGCACCGGCTTCAGGCCGTCCCGCGCGTCGGGCAGCGCGCGGGAGTAGATCACCGAGTAGGCGTACTCGAGGTAGCTGCCGCGCATCTCCTCGGAGACGTCGACATCGATGATCGTTTCCTCGTAGTCCTCCGGCGGGGGAGGAGTGGGCGTGCGTCGGGCCATGGAGACATTCTGGCGTGTCCCGCCGACATCCCGGACCACCTGGCCCGGTTGATCAGGAGAGTTGATCAGGAGATCAGCATCGCGGCCAGCCCGATCGTGACGAGCCCGCCGGCCAGGATCAGCCCGTACGGACGCAGCGCCGTGCCGGACGGCGGCTCGGTGACGTGCGCGGACCACGGCGCGCCGGGCTCGTGCCGTACGGCGACGTCACTGCCGACGAGCCGGGCCACCGCGCTGTTGTCGGCGAACTCGATGGTCTCCCCGGAGGGCGCGGTGAACACCACGCGCAGGCCGTACACGGGCCGGTCGGAGTGCAGGCCGGGGCGCCGCTCGCACGCGACGACCGTGCCGGTTCCGTGCTCGTCCGGCGTCTCGGACGGGCGCCGGCGCAGCAGATCCAGCACTCCGAAGAGGAAGATGACGGGACCCAGGACGACGAGGACGGCGATGAGCACGTCGTCATCATCATTCGCGCAGGTCGGGGAGGGGAATAGGGCGAGACGAGAATTCTGGTGGCGTTCACCCGATTTACCGGGGCGAAACGGCCGGTTCGGTCGTCGTTCAGGCCAGCAGCACCGCCACCAGCGCGATCGTGCCGAGCCCGCCGACCAGCATGAACCCGTACGCGCGCAGTGCGGAGCCGGACGTCGGCTCGGCGACCCGCGCGGACCACGGCGGCCGCGGCGCGTGCGTGACGGCCACGTCGGCGCCGACGGCGCGGGCCGTCGTACTGTCGTCGGCGAACTCGATGGTCTCGCCGGTCGGCGCGGTGAACACCACGCGCAGGCCGTACACGGGCCGGTCCGACTCCTGGCCGGGCCGCCGCTCGCACGCCACGACCGTACCGGTGGCGCGCAGCGCCGACGCGTCGAACCGGCGCCGCCGCAGCAGGTCCAGCACGCCGCTGAGCAGCAGGACCGGCCCGAGGAGGACGAGCACCGCGACGAGGGTCACGCGGGCCGCCGGATCGCGCCGAGCCAGGCGCCGAGCGCCGTGGCCGCGATGGCCAGGGCGGTGGCGAACCACGCCTCGCCCGGCGACATGAGGGACAGCGCGATCGTCAGCGCGCACGGCAGTGCCATCACCGTGGCCACCCGTACCGCGCCGGGCCGCAGGGGCGCGGACGCGGCGACCCGCGTGCCGAACGCGCCGGCCAGCCATGCGCCCGCGTAGAGCGGCACGGCCTGCACGAACGCGATGGCCCACGGGAACCAGCCGGTCAGCGCGATGGTGGGCGCCGCGGCGATGAGCACCATGAGCAGGAGGGCCGCGACGAGGTACCCGGCCAGCGCGAAGCCGCCGGTGACCAGTACGGCGAGGGCGATGCGGCCGGTGGAGGCGCGCTTGGCGAAGTAGTCGGTCCTCATCTGCAGTTCGTCCAGTTCTTCCAGGTCGCGGTGGACGGGTCCCAGTACTCGGCGCCGGACAGGTGGTCCTGTTCGTCCTCGCCGCTGATGTCGAGGGAGGCGACGCCGTCCACGCCGAACTTGCCGTTGGCCTTGCCGCCGTTGACGTCGTTGTCGTAGTGCAGGCGGGTCCTTGTGCCGCGGTCGCGGAACGCCTGCTCGAGGCCGTCGTCGCTGGGCGGCGTCACCGGGTTGACGTAGTTGGCCGCGACGATGGTGCGGATGCCGCGTTCGGCCGTCGCGCGGTCCTCGGGCGTCTTCACGTCGAAGGTGCTCGTCTCGGTGGTGCGCGAGGAAGCGATGCTGGTCAGGGCCTGTACGCCCGGGTCGCCGATCTTCGGTGGCGTGGGTTTGCGGTGCCGTCCCCGGCCGTTGCCGTCCGGGGAGCCGTCGTCGCCGCCCAGGCCTTTGCCCTTGGCGCCGCCCTGCCCGTACCAGGTGAGGATCGTGTCGTCGACCTTGGTGACCTGTTTCAGCTTGCCGTCCTTGCCGTACGTCACCTGGTACTGCGTGTTGGGTTTCCACTTCAGCGTCACGCCGGCGGAGCCGTTCCTGAGCACCCACTGCGCGACGGAGGCCGGCACGCCGACCGCTCTGCCGGTCTTGTCCAGCACCGCCTTCGCGATGGCCGCCTGGAGGTCCTTGCCGGTCAGCCCCTTCCACGCGGCCGCGTAGCCGCCCAGGTTGAGGGAGACGGCCGGCTGGAGCTCGTTGTTCTGCCGGAGGTAGTACGTCTTGTCGCCGGTCTGGTTGTTCGTGTTCATGCCGTACAGCCGCCAGAACCGGCCCTTGCCGCTCACCGAGGCCTGGTTGCCGCCGCCGAGCGGGATGTCGGCCTTGATCTCGGCGCCCGCCGTGGGGCCGAGCTCGTGGTACTCCTGCTGCGGGTCCGGCGGGTCGCCCTGCGCCCACTTCTTCACGTGGCCGCCGGTCAGGGAGTCGAGCCCGCCGAGGAGCGTGCCGACCGGGCCGGTGGCCGCCTTCCCGGCGTCGTACGCGGTGCCGCCGATGAAGTACCGCGGCACCTTCTTCTGGAAGTCGTCGGCCGCCTGCTTGGAGTCGAAGGTCCAGGTCTTGCCCTCGGTGGCGTTCAGGCCGGCGTACGCCATGGCGTCCACGGGCAGCTTGTCGCCCTTCAGACCGGCCTCGACCGCGGCCTCCTTCCAGCTCTGCAGGGTCACCTCGTACGTGGCGGGCTTGCCGGGGCCGTGGGAGATGGTGCGGGTGGTGGTGGTCCAGCGCATGCCGCCGCGCACGCCGACGATCCGGGGGCGTACGTCGCCCTGCGCCTCGACGTAGGAGATGTGCTGGTCGCGGACGCAGCGGGCCTGGCCGGTGGTGGGCTGCGGCGGCTCGGCCCGCCGCGGCGGCCGGGCGGGGCCGGGGCAGTGCTCGACGTGGAAGATCGAGCAGAGGGTCTGCCGCATGCCGGCTTCGAGGTGCGGTACGACGAGTACGGCGAGCGCGCCGAGGATCAGGCCGGCCAGCACGATCAGGGCGGCGTACTCCGCCAGGCCCGCGCCGCGGTCGGCGCGGGGGATCCGGCGGTGTCTGGGCGGTGGCACGCCGCAATGATCATTTGTGCGGAAGTCCTGGGGGAACGGGAGTCGGTGACTGTTCCGGCGGCATTCATCCGGCTTCGCGCCGCCGTAACGGCGCGTTATCCACAGCGGCGAAATTGGGGGGCGCGGACGCCGGGCGCGGGCCCGTACGGTTGTCCGCATGGTTGACGAGGGGGGCCTGCGGGAGCGGGCGGAAGAGCTGTTGCGCGCGCTGGCCGGCGAGGGTGCCCGGCTGCGCGAGGACCAGTGGCGCGCCATCCGCGCGCTGGTGGCCGATCAGGCGCGGGCGCTGGTCGTGCAGCGGACCGGCTGGGGCAAGTCGGCGGTGTACTTCATCGCCACCGCCCTGCTGCGCGAGCGCGGCGCGGGGGCCACGGTCATCGTCTCGCCGCTGCTGGCGCTGATGCGCAACCAGATCGCCGCCGCCGAGCGCGCGGGCATCCGCGCGGCGACGGTCAACTCCGCGAACACGGCCGACTGGGAGGGCGTCTATGACGAGGTCGCCTCCGGCGCGGTCGACGTGCTGCTGGTCAGCCCCGAGCGGCTGAACAACCCGGAGTTCCGGGACCGCGTGCTGCCGAAGCTGGCCGCCGGCGCCGGCCTGGTCGTGGTCGACGAGGCGCACTGCGTCTCCGACTGGGGGCACGACTTCCGGCCGGACTACCGCCGGCTGCGCCCGCGTCACGGCCGACGTGGCCGAGCAACTGTCCGGCGGCGGCGCGGAGACGCTCGTGCTGCGCGGCCCGCTGGAGCGCGACAGCCTGCGGCTGTCCGTGCTCGACCTGCCCGATGGCGCGGACCGTACGGCCTGGCTGGCCGCGCACCTGGACGAGCTGCCCGGCTCCGGGATCGTCTATACGCTGACGGTCGCGGCCGCGCAGGAGACGGCCGCGTTCCTGCGCGAGGCCGGCCACGAGGTGGCCGCGTACTCCGGGCAGACCGAGCAGGCCGAGCGCACCCGGTGCGAGGAGGACCTGCTGGCCGGCCGGCTGAAGGCGCTGGTCGCCACCAGCGCCCTCGGCATGGGCTTCGACAAGCCGGACCTGGGTTTCGTGGTGCACCTGGGCGCGCCGCAGTCCCCGGTGGCGTACTACCAGCAGGTCGGCCGCGCGGGCCGCGCGCTCGAGCACGCCGAGGTGGTGCTGCTGCCCTCCCGGGAGGATCGCGCCATCTGGGCGTACTTCGCGAGCCTGGCGTTCCCGCCGGAGGCCCAGGTGCGCGCGACGCTGGCCGCGCTCGGCGAGGCCGAGCGGCCGCTGTCCACGGCCGCGCTGGAGACGCGCGTCGACCTGTCCCGCAACCGCCTGGAGATGATGCTCAAGGTGCTCGACGTGGACGGCGCCGTGCGCCGGGTGCGCGGCGGCTGGGTGGCCACCGGAGAGCCCTGGGTGTACGACGCGGAGCGCTATGCCCGGGTGGCCGAGGCCCGCGAGCGCGAGCAGCGCGCCATGCTCGCGTACATCGCGACCGACGGCTGCCGCATGGAGTTCCTGCGCCGCGAGCTTGACGACCCGGAGGCGGGCCCCTGCGGCCGCTGCGATACGTGCACCGGCCGGCGCTGGGCCGCCGAGGTGCCGGACGACGTGCGCACCGCGGCCCGGGCGCACGCGCGGCGGCCCGGCGTGGAGATCGCGCCGCGCCGCCAGTGGCCGAGCGGCATGGCCGCGCTCGGCGTCCCGGTGTCCGGCCGCATCGGCGCGGGGGAGCTCGCCGAGCCCGGCCGCGCGCTCGGCCGGCTCACCGATGTCGGCTGGGGCGGGCGGCTGCGCCGCCTCCTGGCCGAGGACGCGCCGGACGCCCCGGTGGAGGACGACCTGTTCAACGCCGTCGTGCAGGTGCTGTCCGGGTGGGGCTGGGAGCAGCGCCCGGTGGCCGTCGCCGCGCTGCCGTCCCGCTCCCGCCCGGAGCTGATCGCCGGCCTGGCCCGCCGCATCGCCGAGGTCGGCCGCCTGGAGCCGCTCGGCCCGCTGGCGTACGCGCACGAGGGCCCCGCCCGCCACCACAACAGCGCCCAGCGCCTCGCCGCCCTGTGGGAGGCGTTCACGGTGCCGGACGACATGCGCGCCCGCCTGACCGATCTCGCGGGCCCGGTGCTGCTGGTCGACGACCTGGTCGACACCGGCTGGACGATGACGGTCGCGACGCGCCTGCTGCGCGCGGCAGGCGCCCCCGGCGTGCTGCCGTTCGTCCTGGCCCGGCCGAGTTAGGAGGGCGTCACAGGTTGTTCGCGTAGAAGACCGCGAGCCGGTCGGCGGCGGCGTCGACGTACTCGGGCACGTCGTACAGCTCGTAGTGGCCCGCGCCGTCGATCACCATGAGGTCCACCGGGTTGGGGGCCAGCTCCCAGAGCCGCATGCCGGACTCGTACGAGCCGGTGGTGCCGATGCGGCCGGCCAGGATGACCTGCAGTGGCTGGGTCATGAGCTGGTCGACCAGGTGGTAGGCGTCGTAGCCGAGCAGCAGGGCGTCGCCGCGGGCGAGGCGGCGGTTCGTCGAGCGCGGGTGCCCGCCGCGCTCGGTGCGGTAGTAGGTGATCGCCTGGGTGGTGTCGAGGTCGGTCAGCCCGGCGGCCGCGGCCTCTTCCAGGGTGTCGGGCAGCCAGTTCACGCGGGCCGGCGTGCCGGTGCGGGTCTCGTCGAGGCGCGCGGCGGCCATGGCGTCGAGCGCGGCCGCCGGGCCGTCCGGCTGGAAGCCGCGGAACGACGTGCCCATGTTGCCGGGCACGACCGTGCCGACCGCCTTGATGCGGTGGTCCGTACGGGCGGTGTGCACGGCGTAGCCGCCGCCGGCGCAGATGCCGAGGACGCCGATGCGTTCCGGGTCGATGCCGGGGACGGTGCTGAGCGCGTCGATCGCGTAGGAGATGTCCTCGCCGCGGCGGTACGGGTCCTCGAGGTCGCGGGGCTCGCCGCCGCTCTGGCCCTGGTGGGCGGGGTCGAACACGAGCGCCGCGATGCCCCGGGCGGCGAGGCGGGACGCGTAGTTGGCGCCGATCTGCTCCTTCACGCTGCTGCCGGGGGTGGCCAGCACCACGGCGCGCAGCGGCGCGGTCTCGTCGGCGCCGTCAGGGCGGTGGAGGTCGGCCGCGAGCTCGATCGGGCCGCGCGGGATGGTCATGTGCTGAAGCACCGGGTGACACCTTTCGCGTACGTTCAGTTCGACAGCCGACCAGTACAAGCTTGCGTTAGTACATCTTTGAACTAGTCTAGGACTGTACCACTGAGAATGGAGGGGCCCGCGTGCCGGTCGACCCCGCGCAGCTGTGGACGCTGAACCAGCGCCTGCTGACCGTCGTGATGGACGCCTGCAGTGCCGAACTGGCCGAGCTCGGGCTGGAGACGAAGGAGTTCTTCGTGCTCGCCGAGGTGGCCGCGTCGCCGTATCCGGCCGAGCTCGCGGCGACGCTGAAGCTGCCCAAGGCGAGCGTGACGGTGTACGTCCGCAACCTCGTCACCAAGGGGTTCGTGCGGCGCGAGATCGACGACGCGGACCTGCGGCGGCACCGGCTCGTGCTGACCCCCGCGGGGGAGACGGCGCGGGACCGTGCGCTCGCGGCGCTGGCGCGGGAGTTCGACCGCCGGCTGGCCCGGATCACCCCGCGCGACCGTACCGAGCTGCGGCGCATCCTCCTGGAGATGCTCGATGCGGGCACGGAGGGAACACCACCGTGATGTCGTCACGGGTGCGACCGGGGCGCGGCACTTCGCCGAGCGCGGGGTGCGGGTACGGCCGGCCGACGGGCCGGTGTCCTGGACCGACCGTGCCGACGCCGCCGAGGCGGCCGCGGTCGTCCTGGCCGGTGACCGGGCGTTCGACGGGCCGGTCACGCTCACGGCGCGGCGGGCCGTGACGTCCGACGACGTCGCCGCTATGGCCTCCGAGATCAGCGGCCGGGCGCGAACCCCGGAGCGTCGCCGACCTGCTCGCGGGGGCCGGGCCACGCCAGCGGCGGGCGCCTTAAGGCTCCTTGATGGCGTGCAGGAGGGTGGTGCCGAGGATGGGGGCGCCGTACCAGTAGCCGGGGCCGAGGTCGTGCAGGGTGCCGTGGCCCAGGTGGGCGGCGTATCTGCGGGTCATCGGCCCGATGTCGGCCAGGAGCAGGTGGCCGCCTGGGCGTAGGACGCGCATGGCCTCGTCGACGGCGCGGTAGCGGGCCTCGGCGGTGGGGATGTTGTGGATCACCAGGGCGCTCGTGACGACGTCGAAGGAGGCGTCCGCGTACGGCAGGTCGGTGATGTCGGCGGTGTGCACGGCCACCCGGTCGGCGACCCCGGCCGCGGCCGCGTTGGCGAGCGTGGCCGCGGGGTGGTTGCCGCTCTGGTCCTTCCCGGACCACAGGTCCGCGCCGACGGCCTGGCCCGCGGGCAGCCGCCGGGCCGCCGCGATCAGCACCGCGCCGCGGCCGCAGCCCAGGTCGAGCAGGCGCTCGTCCCCTTTCAAGGCGGCCCGGTCGAGGATCCGCTCCCAGGCGCGGAGCTTGCCGCGCAGTGTGGTGTGCAGGTAGACGCCGGTGAACGCGAGGAGCGCGGTCCCCGCGGCGGCCAGCGGGATCCGTACGCGCGGCAGGCGCGTGGCGGCCAGGTAGCACGCGACCCCGGCGGCACCGTTGACGACCGGTACGGCCGGCCCGTCGACGCCGTACCGCGGCCTGTGAGAACTCCGATCCGTGGACATGCCCGCAGCGTTCCAGGCCCACTGCCCGCGGGTCTTGGACGAATGTTCCCTCACAACGTGGCCGCGACCCCGGCGAGCAGTTCGTAGGAGCGCCGCCGGTCCGCATGCGCGTACACCGGCGTGGTCACCATCAGCTCGCCGGCGCCGGCGCCGGCGCCGGTGCGGTCGAGCAGGTCGCGCAGGCGGCTCCGCAGCGTGTCCGGTGAGCCGGTGAGGACGCCGCCGGCGCGCGCGGCGATCTCGGCGCGGTCGGCGTCGGTGTACGGGTACGCGGCGGCGTCCTCGGGGCTGGGCAGCAGGATCCGGCGGCCCCGGAGGCGGCTGAGCACCTTCAGCCGGGTGGGGCCGGCGAGCCGTTCCGCGTGCTCGTCGGTGTCGGCCGCGATGACCGAGACGCTGAGCAGGGACGCCGGCGCGCACGTACGGCCGGGCGCCGGCCGGAAACCGGCGCGGTACGTGCGCAGGGCCGCGACGGCGTCGCCGGGGTTGAGGTGGTGGGCGAACGCGTACGCGAGCCCGAGCGACCCGGCGAGCCGCGCGCTGGCGGTGCTCGAACCGAGGATCCACACCTCGGGTGCGTTCCCGACCGCCGGCACCGCCCGTACGGCCTCGTCGCCGTCCGGGTCGAAGTAGCCGAGCAGCTCCGCGACCTGCTGCTCGAAGCCCTTCGCCGTACGCTCCCGCTCGCTGCGCACGGCGTCCGCGGCGCGCCGGGACCCGCCGGGCGCCCGGCCCAGGCCGAGGTCGACCCGCCCGGGGTGCAGCGCGGCCAGCGTGCCGAACTGCTCGGCGACCACGATCGGCGCGTGGTTGGGCAGCAGCACGCCGCCCGCGCCGACCCTGATACGGCGGGTCGCGTCGGCCAGCCGCCCGGCGAGCACGGCGGGCGCGGCACTGGCCACCCCGCGCATGCCGTGGTGCTCGGGCACCCAGTACCGGTGACAGCCCAGCTCGTCGGCCAGGACCGCGAGGTCGACGGTGTTCGCCAGTGCCGTACGGGCGTCGGAGCCGGCCACGATCGGCGAGGTGTCCAGGACGGAGAGGCGCACGCCGCTACCAGCGATAGCGCAGGAAGCGCGCGGAGCGGTCGAGCGCCGGGATGTGCGAGAACAGCCGGAAGGTGACCCGGCTCGGCGGGGTCAGCAGCTCCCGGCCCGGCATGCGGAACGCGGTGACCGCCGTGACGCACCGCAGCCCGGGGCGCAGGGTCTCCAGCTCGTGCGGGTCGTCGATGCCCCAGCCCATGACGGCCTTGGCGGCCTGGACGGGCTTGTTGAACCGCTGCATCCGCACGCCGAAGCGGCTCAGCGCGTCCATGATCATCTCTCCGGAGGGTGCCCGCCCGGTCAGTCGCGCGATCAACCGCCGGCCGTCCGCCTCGCCGAGGTAGTAGACGAGGCCCTCGGCGATCACCAGCAGCGGCCGGTCGTCCGGCAGCCGCTCCACCCAGCCGGGCTCGGTGACCGACGAGCCGATCGCCGTGTAGTGCGTACGCTCCGGGAAGATCCGCCGCCGGATGTCGATGACCTCCGGGTAGTCCACGTCGAACCACTCCACGGTCGGCGGCGGGTCCATCCGGTACACGCGGGTGTCCAGGCCGCAGCCCAGGTGTGCGACGGCCGCGTCCGGGTGTTCGGCCAGGAACTCCGCGGCCCAGCCGTCCATCAGCCGCGCCCGGATCGCCACGTGCCGCGCCAGCGCGGGCGTCATCTTCGTGGCGCGGGTGTCGAAGTCGATGCGCGCCACGGCGTCGGCGGCGTAGGTGTCCCCGAGGATGGGCGCGGCCGCCCGGGCGTCCAGCGCGCGGGCGTGCAGCGTCGCGAGAAGCGTCGCCTTCTCCCGTTCGAGCCGGATCCGCTCCCGGGCCACTCGTCGCTCCGTCAGGACTCGCCGAGGTCCGGGCGGGCCCCGATGTTGGCGTACGCGCGGGCGGCGAGCACCGTGCCGGCCGTCAGCGCCTCGGCCGGCGACTTCCCGGCCAGCCAGGTCGGCAGGAAGCCGGCCACGAACGCGTCACCCGCGCCGGTGCCGTCCACGTTCCGCTCGATCGGCGCGTGCGGCACGCTGACCTCGTTGTGGCCGTTCGCGCACCACAGCGCGCCCTCCATGCCCACCTTCACCACGACCTGCGGGTACCAGGCGGTCAGCACCTTCGCCGCCGCGACCGGTTCCTCGCGGCCGGTGAGCACCTCGGCCTCGTCGTCGTCCACGAACAGCAGCTGGGTGCCCTGCGACCACTCCAGGAACGATTCCGCCCCGGCCCGCTTCAGCGGCGACGCCGACGCGCCATCCACCGAGACCGACATGCCGGCCCGGCGGGCCAGGTCGAGCGCGGCCAGCGCGGCGTCCCGGGAGCCCTCGTTGAGCAGGGTGTACCCGGAGACGTGCAGGTGCGCGTCGGGGGAGAAGAGGTCGGTGGGGATGTCCTCCGGCGAGAAGGCCGCGTTGGCCGCCGGGTCGGTGAGCATCGTCCGCTGGCCCTTGTGCGTGACCATCACCACGCACGTGCCGGTGGGGCGGTCCTGGTCCATGACCATCCGCGCGTCGATGCCGTACCCCATGAGTTCCATCTCACGGGTCCGGCCGTTGATATCTGAGCCGCGGCGGCCGATCAGCGCGACATCCACATCGCACACGCCGAGCCAGGCGGCGATGTTCGCCCCGGAACCGCCGCCGTACGTGTGCACACGCGCCGGCGTGGCGCTGCCGCGCGCCAGCGCGAGCTCGGCTCGTGCGACGACGTCGGTCATCAGATCGCCGATGACGACCACACGCGTCATGTTGTCTTCACCTCGGGAGGAGTACCGCTGTCGCGACGGCACCGGTGCGCAGGCGATCACGCGGTGCCCGGAAAAAGCTAACAGGATCCGGCTCGCGGCGGGTGGCGGGCGTCCAGAGATTCCCGGCCGCGTAACCACCTCCACGGCGCCGGCGATTAGCCTACAGATCGTGGCGCAACCGTACCCGGACCATTGGGAAGCCGACGTCGTCCTATCCGACGGAGGCACCGCGCACCTGCGCCCCATTGCTCCGTCCGATGCCGAACTGTTGCAAGCGTTCCACGCCCGGCTGTCCCCGGAGTCCATCTACTTCCGGTTCTTTGCCCCGTATCCCCGGCTGTCGCCGCGGGACATCGCGCGCTTCACGACGGTCGACTACGACAACCGCGTGGCGCTGATCGCGACCATCGGCGGTGAGATGGTGGCCGTGGTCCGATACGACCGGATCACCCCGGACGAGGCCGAGGTCGCGTTCCTCGTCGAGGACGCCCACCAGGGCCGCGGGCTGGCGTCGATCATGCTGGAGCACCTGGCCGCCGCCGCGCAGGAACGCGGCGTCAAGCGCTTCATCGCCGACACGCTGCCGGAGAACCGGCGGATGGTCAACGTCTTCCGCGAGGTCGGCTACACCGCGCAGCAGCGGTTCGACGAGGGCGTGATCAGGCTCACCCTGGACCTCGCGCCGACCGACACGTTCACCGAGGTGCTCCAGGCGCGCGAGCACCGCGCGGAGTCCCGCTCGATCGCCCGGCTGCTCACCCCGTCGTCCATCGCGGTCATCGGCGCGGGCCAGGACCGCGCCAACGCCGGGCACACGATCCTGCGGCACCTGCTGCGCGGCGGCTTCACCGGCCCGGTGTACCCGGTGAACCCCGCGCATCACTCGGTCGCCGGCGTACGCGCGTACCCCACCGTCGCCGACGTGCCGGACGACGTGGACCTCGCGGTGATCACCGTCCCGGCCGACCTGGTGGGCGCCGTGGTCGAGGAGTGCGGGGCCAAGGGCGTGCACGCGCTGATCGTGGTGTCCTCCGGGTTCGGCGAGTCCGGGCCGGAGGGGCGCGAGCGGCAGGACGCGCTGGTCCGCGCGGCCCGGGCGGGCGGCATGCGCGTCGTCGGGCCGAACTGCCTGGGCATCGCGAACACCACCGCCGCCGTGGCCATGAACGCCACGCTGTCGCCGGTCGCGCCGCCCCGCGGGCCGGTCGGCTTCTTCTCCCAGTCCGGCGCGCTCGGCATCGCGCTGATGCAGCACGTCGCCGAGCGCGGGCTCGGGCTGTCCTCGTTCGTGTCCGCGGGCAACCGGGCCGACGTGTCCGGCAACGACCTGCTCCAGTACTGGGAGGAGGACGCCGCGACCGAGGTGGTGCTGCTGTACCTGGAGTCGCTGGGCAACCCGCGCAAGTTCACCCGGCTGTGCCGGCGGATCTCCCGGAGCAAGCCGATCGTCGCGATCAAGTCCGGCGGTACGACGCAGGGCGTGCCGATCGGGCACGCCGCGCAGGCCCTCACACTGCCCGACCACGCGGTCAGCGAGCTTTTCGCGCAGGCCGGCGTGATCCGGGTGGACGACATCAGCCAGATGTTCGACGTCGCGCAGCTGCTCGCGTACCAGCCGCTGCCGCGCGGCGCGCGGGTGGCCATCGTCGGCAACTCCGACGCGCTCGGGCTGCTCGCCGAGGACGCCTGCCTGCGGGCGGGCCTCGACCCGCACCGGCCCGTCCACCTCGGCCCGGACGCGACCGCCGCCGAGCTGGAGTCCGCGCTGTCCGGGCTGGCCGCGGACGACACGGTCGACGCCGTCGTCGCGGGCTTCATCCCGGCGGTCGGCGCCGAGGTCGAGACCCGCTCCGGTTACCTGGGCGTGGCCGGCGCCGAGGACGTGGCCGCCGCCGTACGCCGCGCCGCCGCCGAGCTGACCCACGCAGGCAAGCCCCTGGTGACCACCTACCTGGGCCACCGCGGGCTGCCCGAGGAGCTCCGCGTCACCGACCCGGCCACGCGGGAGCCGGGCGCCGCGCCGGAGCCCGAGGGGACGCCCCGGCCCCCGGCGTCCGGCAGGGACCCGCGGCGCGGGTCCGTACCGTCCTATCCGACCCCGGAAGAGGCGGTACGGGCGCTGGCGCACGCCGCCGCGTACGCCGCGTACCGCCGCAACCCGGCCGGCCGCCCCGTCGACTCCCCGGACGCGGACACCGACGCGGCCCGCGCCCTGGTCACCGGCCTGCTCGGCGAGGAGCCCGAGGACGACGGCGGCGGCGTGGTGCTGGACTCCGACGACGGCGTGACGCTCGGCCCGGACGAGGTCGAACGGCTGCTGGCCTGCTACGGCATCAACGTCTGGCCGGTGATCGAGGTCGACTCCGCCGACGCCGCCGAGGCGGCCGCCGAGCGGCTCGGCTACCCGGTCGTCCTGAAGACCGCCGCCCCGCATCTGCGGCACCGCGCCGACGTCTTCGGCGTACGCCCCGACCTGGCGCACGCCGCGGAGGTGCGCCGCGCGTACGAGCTGATGGTCGCCGAGCTGGGCCCGGACGCCGCGCCGGTGGTGCAGCGGATGGCCCGCCGCGGCGTGCCGACGTCGATCACGGCAGGGGAGGACCGTACGTTCGGCGCCGTGGTGTCGTTCGGCGTCGCGTACCCCACCACCGAGCTGCTGGGCGACCGCGCGTACCGCATCGCCCCGCT
>Ga0164243_10000772_pt1 | contig 55844 bp, 44 predicted proteins | sample OricompcompostOP_FD_108781 | JGI IMG/M metagenome (GOLD analysis project Ga0164243, IMG submission 108781) | Organic Plus compost microbial communities from Emeryville, California, USA - Original compost - Organic plus compost (OP) | ecosystem: Engineered > Solid waste > Mixed feedstock >... | reverse complement strand
GTGTTCCTCGACCGGATGATCTCGACGACGTCCGCCGCGTTCGCGCTGCTCGCGACGCTGCTCGCCGCCGTCGGGCTCTACGGCGTGCTCGCCTACTCCGTCGCGCAGCGCACCCGCGAGATCGGCGTTCGGATGGCGCTCGGCGCGGACACCGGGCGCGTGCGCGGCATGGTGCTGCGTCAGGTTGGCGTGATGACGTTGATCGGCGGGGCGATCGGCATGGCTGGTGCGTTCGCACTGGGCCGTGCGGCCAAATCGCTGCTCTACCAGCTCGAGGGACACGATCCCGTCGTCTTCGCCGTGGCCGCGGTGGTGCTCACGCTCGTCGCGCTGGGCGCGGGCTTTCTGCCCGCTCTGCGCGCGAGCCGCGTCGACCCCATGCACGCGCTGCGGTACGAATGAGCGGCGTGCGTCTGGTGTCGTGAAGGGCGCATGAGCCTCGATTGGAAGGACCTGCGGAAAATCGCGGGAGAATTGATCGACGACGCGGGGTGGGTGGGGATGCGCGCGCTGGCGAGCATCGGCGCCGCGCCGCACGAGATCGTGCCGTACCGCGGGTTCGGCAACGCGTCGCGCATCCTCGTCCACGGCCGCGCCGTAGAGAGCAGTGGCGTCGGCCCGGCCGGCGCGAACGACGGCCTGATGACCAACCTCGTCAACACGCTCCGCCGGCTCGACAGCGATCCGCTCCGGCACGCGCGCGTTCATGTGCGGGTGAGCGGCGTCGAACGCGAGATCGTCGCCGACGACGAAGGGTTCTTCCGGCAATGGATCGACCTGCCGCCGTCCGTGCCGACGCCGGAGCACTGGACGATCGCCGACCTCCGCCTGCTCTCGCCGGTGCGCCCCGCGCAGCCCGACGTGCGCGCGAAGGGCGTGATCCGCGTTCCGCGCGGCGACGCGAGCTTCGGCGTGATCAGCGACCTCGATGACACCATCATCCAGTCGCGCGTCTCGAATTTTCTGTACGCGGCGAAGACCGCGCTGCTCGACAACGCGCGCACGCGGCTGCCCTTCGCGGGGGTCGCGGCGTTCTATCAGGCGCTCGAGCGCGGCGGCGACGGCACTCGCTCGAACCCGATCTTCTACGTCTCGAGCAGCCCGTGGAACGTGCACGACATGCTCGTCGAGTTCCTGACGCTGCAGCGAATCCCCGATGGCCCCGTGCTCCTGCGCGATTGGGACTTCGATCTCTCGGCGCTCGCGGCGTCGCGGCTTCATCAGCACAAGGAACCGCTGATCCGCGAGATCCTCGATCTCTATCCGTCGCTGCCGTTCATCCTCATTGGCGACACGAGCCAGCGCGATCCGGAGATCTATCGCGAGATCGTGCGGCAGTATCCGGGGCGAATCCTCGCGGTGTACGTGCGTAACATCGATCCCAAGCCCACGCGCCTCGCCTCCGTTCAGGCGCTGGCGAAGGAAGTGCTCGATGCCGGTTCGTCGCTCCTGCTTGCCGACGATACCGCGGCCGCCGCGCGCCATGCGGCCGAGCGTGGCTGGATTGCGTCCGACAGCGTGCGCGAAGTCGACGAAGAAGCGCGCGCGGACCTCGGCAAGACCGGCGAAAAATCTCCGGCGCCGGGGGTGGGTCCGAGCCCCGGCGCACCGACGATCGAAGTCGGCTGAAGCGGCGGCGCATTGACTCGGCCGGCGAGATCGTCGGCCGAGTCGATGTGCTCGCAAGAGGTGATGGCGGGCATCTCCCACCCCCCTGCCCCCCACCCCACACTATTCTCCATGCTTCCCGACGCGCGTCAACGCGCTGAATGGCTCTGGGGATGGGACCCGACTCCGGGGATCGTCTCCGTGTGGGCGGACGATCGCGGACGGGCGACCGTCTGGCGGCGCCTCCCCGACGACGGATCACTCGTCCGCGAAGAGGCCCGGTTTCGTCCGTGGCTGCTCTACGACCGCATCGACGATCTTCGCCACCTCGGCAGCGCGCTCGGCGGTGAAGGCTCGTCCGACGCGCTGGTGACCTTTCAGGAGCTCGACGGCCCGGGCGCGCTCCGGTTTCGCGTCTCCGCCGCCGACTGGCCGACGCTCACGAGCGCGCTGCTGCACGGCGCGTCCACCCGGCTCGGCAAGCCCGTCGCGCACATCCGCGACCTCGACGAACGCACCGTTCTCTCGCTGCCGCACGACGAGCAGTACCTCGTGGCGACCGGGCGGACCTACTTTCGAGATATCTCATTCGATCGGCTTCGGCGCCTGCAGTTCGACCTCGAGACGACCGGCCTCGATCCGGCCCACGATCGCGTGTTCCTGATCGCGGTGCGCCTGCCGTCCGGCGAGACGCGCCTGCTCGAGGCGCCAACGCTCGACGACGCCGGCGAGGCGCAGTTGATCCGCGAGCTGGTCGCCGTCGTGCGCGAGGCCGATCCCGACGTCATCGAGAACCACAACCTGCACGGCTTCGACCTGCCCTTCCTCGACCGGCGCGCTCGCGGACTGCGAGTGTCGCTCACGCTGGGGCGGATCGGCGGCGGACTCCGACAGCGCAACGCCCGGCGCGGAGCGCGCCTCGATCCGGACGACGACCGGCGTACGCGCTTCGTAGCGCCCGGCCGAGAGCTGATCGACACCATGGACGCCGTGCGCCGCCACGACCACTCCGCGCGCGACCTGCCGAGTCACGGCCTCAAGGCCGTCGCGCGCCACTTCGGCATCTCCGGCCCGGAGCGCGAGCTCATTCCCGGCGCGGAGATCCACGCCACGTATCTCAGCGATCCGGACCGCGTGCGACGCTACGCCGCGGCCGACGTTCACGAGGTCGCCGCGCTCTCGAGTCTCCTCGGCGGCGCGTCGTTCGCGCTCGCGCGCATGGTGCCGCGCCGCTACGAGCGCCTCGCCGACACAGGCGCCGCGACCGGCATGATCGACCCGCTGCTGGTCCGCGCCTATCTGCGCGCGGGCAGCGCGCTGCCTGCCCACGAGCCGAGCGACGGCACGGTGCACAGCGGCGCGGCGCTGCACCTGTACGCGACCGGCGTCGCCCATCGGGTGGTCAAGGCGGACGTCGCCAGTCTGTATCCGTCGCTCATGCGCGCGTACCGCATCGGGCCCGCGCGCGACCGTCTGGGCGCATTGGTCACGCTCGTCGACGAACTGGTGGAGCAGCGTCTCACGGCGAAGAACGCGGCACGCGCGGCGCCGGCCGGTTCCGCCGAACGCCACACCCAGGAGGCGATCTCGGCGGCGATGAAGATGGTGGTGAACTCGGCGTATGGATATCTCGCCGCCGGCGGCGAGCTCACTCGCTTTGCCGACGTTCACGCGGCCAACGAAGTCACGCGCCGCGGGAGAGAGACGCTCGGCTTGATGTGTCGCGAGCTCGCGGCGCGCGGCGCGACGCTCCTCGAGGCGGACACCGACGGTGTGTACTTCGCGGTGCCTCCGGAGTGGACGGAGGCCGACGAGCGCCGGGTCGTCGCGGAAGTCGCGGCCCTCCTCCCGCCCCTGGTGCATCTCGAGTTCGACGGCCGTTTCGCGGCGATGCTCTCCCACGAACCGAAGAACTACGCGCTGCTCGGCTATGATGATTCTCTTATCCTGCGCGGCGTGGCGTTCCGGTCGAGCCGCGCGGAGCCGTTCGGCGAGGCCTTTCTCCGCCGCGCGCTGCGCCGGTTGCTGTCGGGCGACGTCGAGGGCGTGCGCGCGGCCTACCTCGACAGCCTCGACGCGTTGCGCGAGCGGCGCGTCGCCACCCACGACGTCACGTCGCGGGTTCGGCTCACGAAATCCGCCGCGGAGTACCTCGAGACGCGCGAGTCGCGGCGCGAGCTTCCGTATGAAGCGATGCTCGAGGCCGGACATTCGACGTGGACGGTCGGCGAGCGCGTCCGGGTCTATCGTGGGCGCGGCGGCGCGAGCCGCCTCTACTCCGAGGCGATGGCCGGCGACGCCGACGATCCGCGCGACTACGACGTCGCGCACTATCAGCGGATTCTTCGCGACACGTTCGCGCGGCGCCTCGAGCGGGCGTTTCGCGCCGAGGATTTCGCGTCGATCATCGCGGACCCCGACCAGTTGACGTTGTTCGACGCGTCGATCTCGTCGATCGCACCCATTCTGCGCCAGGCGGAGGTTTCCGGAGGCGAGAGCGGGCAACGATCGGCACCGGCGGAGCCGTATTCACCGACATGACCGCGCACGATACGACGCTGCCCGCGGGCGCTCGCCGACTGCTCTTCTCGAGCTCGATCGGCACCATCATCGAGTGGTACGACTTCTTCGTCTTCGCGTCCGCTGCCGCGCTGGTGTTCGACCGCGCGTTCTTTCCGAGCGTCGATCCACGCACCGGCGTGCTGCTCGCGCTGGCCACGTACGCGGTCGGCTTCGCCACGCGGCCGATCGGGGGAATCGTCTTCGGAATTCTCGGCGACCGCTTCGGCCGAAAGCGCGCGCTGGTGTGGAGCCTCAGCGTGATGGGGGCCGCGACGATGGGCATCGGTCTCGTTCCGGGTTACGCCACGATCGGCATCGCGGCGCCGGCGCTGCTCGTCGCTTTGCGACTGGTTCAGGGGCTGGCGGTTGGTGGTGAGGTCGGCGGGGCGCTGCTCCTCGTCGCCGAAAGTCTCCCCGCCGACCGGCGCGGTTATTTCACCGCGTGGCCGATGATCGGCGGCGCCGCCGGAAATCTGCTGTCGTCGGGGATGCTGGCACTCCTCGCGTTCTCGGTCGGCGAGACGGCGTTCGCCGATTGGGGATGGCGCATCGCGTTCCTCGCGTCGGGCCTGCTGATCGGTCTCGGCGTGTGGATTCGCACGAGCGTGAACGAGTCGCCGCTCTATCTCGCCTATGCCGAACGTCGCGAGCGCAGCGGGCAGTCCGAGCTCGGCGCCACACTCGCGGGGCACTGGCGTTCGGTCCTCACCGTGCTCGTCGTGAAGGCCGGAGAGAACGCGCTCTTCTACGTGTTCACGACCTTCTTCGTGGTGTACGTGACGCGAGTGCTGCACCTGCCTCGGTCGCTCGCACTGGACGGCGCGGCTGTCGCGTCACTCACCGAGATCGCCACGATCTTCGCGGCGGGCGCCGTCTCCGATCGCGTCGGACGGCGCGGCGTGACCGCCGTCGGGTTCATCGCTTCGGCGATCTGGGCGTTCGCGCTGTTCCCGCTCATGCGCGGCGGACATCCGGTTGCCGTGCTCATGGCCGCCGGCGTCGGCGGCATCTGCCACGGGATCATCGTCGGCGGGATGTCGGCGTTCTTCGTCGAGCTGTTCCCGACCGCCGCGCGCTATACCGGCTTCTCGATCGGCTATCAGATGGCGACGGTGGTCAGCGGCGCGGTTGCACCGCTGATCGGCGTGGCGCTGCTCAATGCGTACGGATCGACGCTCCCCGTATCGCTCTACGCGGCGGCCATGACCGGGCCGGGACTCGTCTGCCTTGGCCTGGCGCCGGAGACGGCGGGCACGGACCTCAGCGACGACTCCGACCGACTCGCACGTCACGCGTCGGCTGGATTTCCTGCAGTGCCGTTCGATACGACCCGGATCCCGTAATCAGAGCGCCCGTGGCGCCGATCGACGACAGTCGCTTGCGCAGATAACAGACGTTCACGCGTAGCCGCTTCTCCGCGTCGCTCACGCTGGCGGTCGGCCATACCTGACGCACGATGGCATCGCAGGCGATCCACCGCCCCTCGGCGCCGAGCAGCGTGGCGAAAAGCCGAAACTCCGTTGGCGAGAGGGCGACACTCCGCCCGGCCGCCGTGACGGTCTTTCGCGACCAGTCGACGCTCACCGTATATGCGCCAAGGCGGTAGCGGGCCACCGCTGCGGGTGTGCTGACGATCTCGAGGCGTACGCGCGCGCTCATCTGCCCGTCGACGGCGCTGATCACGAAGGTCGCGCAGCCCCCCTGGAGACACCGGAGAATTCGCGCGTTGGCCGAGACGCTCGTGGTGAGACGCGCCTCGAGTACGGCGCCCTGCTCGGCGGCCGACGAGCGCGTGCGGGGAGCGCGGGGCCCCTTCGCGGCGGAGAGACTTCGAATGGACGTGGTCGGAGTGTGGCCCATGAAGACCGGGGTAGGTTCGACCACCTAGACTAGACCGGTGCGCGGGCTCCCAACGTTACCTAATGTGCAACCGCGCAGTTGTCGCCATCGAGGCGGCGCTGCATCGCCTCGAGCACGCAGCGAAGACCGCCGCGACGACGCACGTCATTCGCCCGGAGACCTGTATAGCGCTTGATGGTGTTGCGCAGCGTCGTGTCCGACGGATAGCCCAGCTCCAGCGCGATCGTTTCCACCGTGCAGGCGGTGTTCTCGAGATGGTAGGCGACGAGCGCAAGTCGCGTCCACGCGAGCAGTTCCGCTGGCGGCAGGAACGGAACGCGGTCGCACCAGTTGAAGAGCGTCTTCCGATGCACGCCAAGCGCTCGCGCCAGCTCGAGCAGGGTCGTGGCGCGCGAGGGATTCGTGAGAATCGCCTCGACCATACGATGCAGTTGAACCGGCACGATCGGCCCCACTTGCTGCATGACCCACTCAGCCGCACAGCCCTGCCGCGCCAGCGCGAGGATGTTGCGGAACATCGCGCCGTGGTCGTCCACGCCGGCGAATACGAACTGGTGCACACCCGCCGCGGCCAGCGCGCGAATCTCCGACGAATAACCGCCGTGCGGAGCGCAGTAGGCGATGATGGCGATCCGCGGCCGCTCGACGACGAGGCGCCGCACGACCCGCTCGGCGTTCGCCCCCCCGTCGCGCCCATCGACCGCCGGCAGGATGACCACGTCGACGATGCTCACCTCGTCGCGCAGGCCATCGAGCAGGGCGTCGAACGATTCGATGAATCGCAGCGCCGCGCGGCCGCGAAACGCGTCGATCACCCGCGCGCGCTCCTGCTGATTCAGCGCACACGCGACGACCATCGGCGGACGATTCGCCGCGCCTTGAACACTGAGTAACCCGGCTGCACTTGCCATAACGGCTCAGCGCGCGGGCGAATGACAAATAGCTCGCTCCCCACACGAGGAGTGAACTATGACGATCGATCTCTCGCGCCGCGGCCGCACGCGGCTGGTCGCCGCGGGCGCGACCATCCTGAGCCTCTTCGCCGCCGGATGCGCCGGCGACGCCACCACCGCACCGAATCCGTCGCACCGCGAGCCCTCGGCCACCGCGCGGATGGACGACGACCCGCCGACCGGCGAGTGCAGGAGCGGGTGGACGCAGGCCGACGGCCGCTGGGTCTGCAACGACCTCACGTGATGCTACACGCCGGCCGCGACGGCGACATGTCGCGGAAGCCGGACGGGCTCGAGGCCTCGCAGTGATTCGACGAGACCGGAATGAGTGATGGCCGGAGAGGGCGGCGCCGGCATCGGCGTCAGCTCGAGCGTCTCCGCGCGGTGTGAGAGTTCGTTGAAGCGGTGCGCGACGGCGAGCGACAGCGCCTCGTCGCGCATCCGCGCGGCGTCGTCCACGCGACCGATGTCGCGGAGCGCGATCGCGGCTTCCACGAGCGCCATCGTGACCGCGTAGCGCGGCGCCACCGAATCGCGAAGCCGGAGGATCTCGGCGATGGCCCACTCCATCGTCGCGGCGTCGCCGCTCGTCGCCGCGCTCATCGCAAGTCCGCCGAGCGCTGCCAGGTGGATGTGCGGGCGGGCGTCGAGTCCGACGACGGCGGCGAACGCCGTCCGGGCGCTGCGGATGTCCCCCATGTCGAACAGCAGTTGGCCGACGGATTGCAGCGCGAACGCGCGCTCGCTCGACGAGGAGCCGGCAAGACGAAGGAATTCCCAGCCATGCTCGAGCGCTTCATCGAACTGCTTGAAGAATGCGCCCGCCATCATCACGGCATAGTGAGCCTGCCCCACGTAGCGCGGTATGCCCGCCCGCCGCGCGAGTGTCACGGCTTCCCGCGCGCGCTGCTGGTATTTGGGATGATTCCCCCGCATGTGCAGCAGCGACACCTCGCCGAGCGCGGCCCGCGTCTGCAGTTCGGCGCTGTCGAGCTGGAGGCCGAGCTTCAATACGGCGTCGTACCATTCCTGCGCGGCGTCGAGCTCGCTGGAGAGGTAGGCGACGCGCGCGCGCTGAGCGAGCAGACGGCCGGCGGGTAGCTCGAACACGCCGTCCATGCACTGCAGCGCGTGGTCGAGGGTGGTGCCGGCGAGGGCCTTGGCGCCTACCTCTGTCTCGATGACGGCGAGGAGGGTGATCGGGTCGATGACGGCGCTCGGTTCGGCGCCCCACTCGCGGCGCGCGAGCCGGGTCAGCTCGTCCGGTCCGAGGGCTTCGGCCGCAACGCGCGCGGCTTCGCCGACGAGGTGTCGTCGGTCGTCGGGCGTGGCGCCGGTCGCATGCTCCAGCAGGCTCGCGACCGCGATCCACTCGGCATCGTGGTCACCGAAGGGTCGGGTGTGCGCCTGCAGGTCTTTTCGGTATGCGGCGGTTGCTGACGGCATCGTCGCGAGGTTGGATCATGGAACGTACGGGGCGTGCGCGAGGAAAGACAAGCGAGGGCTGGGGCGGTGTGGGCCGGCTGCGCGCGAGAGGAGGGGGAGTCCGCGAACAATCGTGCGTGGTGCGGCGTATATCGGATAAAACGACGACCTAGCACCCCGTCAGGGGATACTAGGTCGTCTGCCGCGTCGAACCATGCGCCTTGGGAGAGACATAGTCACGAGCGACGGCACATTCGCATTCTCTCGCGCGCCCAATTTACGCCGCACCGGCTCCGCCGCCAGAGCAAAACGGAAATTCGTGTTAAAGGTTACTTATGCTTGTGTTGGACATAGAGTTACGGGACGACGCGCCAGCCTGGTCCGCCGCGAGCGTCCCGAGCGGACCTTGGGTTTCGGGTCCGTCAGCGCGCCGTCGAGGTCCCGGATCTCCGGGTCGCGAGAACGTTTGAAACCCAATCTTGCGATATTTAGCATACGTCTTAGTATGCAATTACCCTCGACTTGGACGGCTTCGATGTCCCTCTCGGTTAGAGCAGCCCTTCTCGCCTGCCTGGCATTGCCGGCGGCCGCCCACGCGCAGAGTGCCGGCCATGGTTTTCTCTTTGGCACGCCGTCAGGAGCGGTGACCTTTCGCGGCGGATGGGCCAGCGCACGCGCCAACAGCGACGTATTCGCGTTCACCACCAACCTGCTCACGCTCGACCGCGGAGACTTCAGCTCCCCGACGGGCGGCATCGACCTGGCCGTTCGCGTCCGGTCGCGAACACAGCTCGTCGCCTCCGTCGACCTGTCGGGCATGAACAAGCGCTCCGAGTTTCGCGGCTACATCGACAACGACGACCAGCCCATCGAGCAGACGACGCGTTTCCGACGCGTTCCGTTGACGCTCTCCGTCAAGCAGTATCTGACGTCGCCCGGCCGGTCGATCAGCCGGTTCGCGTGGATTCCGTCGCGTGCGGCAGCGTACGTCGGTGTCGGCGGAGGCGCGCAGTACTATAGCTTCAAGCAGGACGGCGACTTCGTCGACTTCGAGTCCGATGCGCTGGACGTCTTCCACGACAAGTACGAATCCAGCGGCTGGGCGGGCGTGGTTCAGGGGCTCGCCGGCTTCGACTACACGCTGTCGCCGCGCCTGGCGGTGACGACGGAAGCCCGCTATGGGTGGTCGAACGCCGACCTCTCGCGGGATTTCAGTGGCTTCCACCCGATCGATCTGTCGGGACTCTCGACGACAGTCGGTCTCACCATTCGTTTCTGAGCGGAGCGGCGCCATGACGACTCATCAGAGAACGCGCATTTCAGGGCTTTTGCTCTCGGCGGTCGCCGCCGTCGTGGCCATCGCCCCGCGCGGCGGGGCGCAGGCCACGCAGCCCACGACTCAGAACCTGCGCTGGCAGGCGTGGTTCGGCTGTTGGCGTGGTTCTGACGTGCAGCCGAGCGAGAACGGACCGTTCGTATGCGTGCGGCCCACCGCGGAGCCTTCGGCGGTCGAGGTCGCGGTCGTCGACAGCGGGCGCGTGACCAATCGCGACACGCTCGACGCGAGCGGCGCCGAGCGCCCGGTCGACAAGCAGGGCTGCAAGGGAACGCAGCGGGGCGACTGGTCCGCTGACACGTATCGCGTGTTTCTGCACGCGAAGCTGGAGTGCGAGGGCGGACTTTCGCGGACGAGCAATACGATCGTCGGCATCACGCCGACCGGCGAATGGCTCAATGTCCAGAGCGTGACAGCCTTCGGCAACACCGTCGTCCGGTCGGTCCACTACACCGACGCCAACGACGCCAAGGGGCTCCCCGCCGAATTCTCCTCCGCGGCCGCGGAGCGCGCCGGGGCGATCAGCACGGCCCGCGTCGCCGCGAGCGGTGCGCTCACCGTGCCGTCCGTTCGGGAAGCGGTCGTGCGCACCGACACGGCCGCCGTTCAGGCCTGGATCGCTCAGCGGGGCGTGCGCTTCAACCTCGATGCCGGCAAGCTGGTGCAGCTCGCGGACGCCGGCGTTCCGTCGTCGGTCATCGACGTCATGATCGGCGTGTCATATCCGGAGCACTTCGCGCTGAACAGCACCCAACTCGGCGCCCCGTCGGCGAGTGATCTCGGCGATGCGAACATGGGCGGCCTCTACGGCGACCGGTCGCGCGCCGACTGCCTCGCGCGCATGACCACGCTGTTCCTCCCGCTGATGTACGACCCCTGCATGGATTTCTACGGCAGGCTCGGGTACGACCGCTTTGGCTACGACGACTACCTGTACAGGTACGGCTACGGCTTTTCGCCCCTCCTCGGCTATGGCTATGGCTATGGCTACAATCCGTACCTCGGCGGCTATTACAGCGCACCGGTGGTGATCGTGCGCGGCAGCGACGAACCGCACGGCCGCGTGGTGAACGGCCGAGGCTATACGCGGGGCAGCGCGACGGCGTCGGGCGGGTCCAGCCGCTCGACGGGCCGATCCTCGTCGGCATCGAGTGGGTCCAGCAGCGCATCCAGCAGCGGATCGTCGAGCAGCGGCTCCAGTTCGACCGGATCTTCGTCGGCGGGGGCCAGTTCCTCCGGATCCAGCTCGAGTGGATCGAGCGGCGGCGGTCGTACGGCGCACCCGCGCCCGCCTCGCTGAACCGAGTTCGATCGTCGTTGCCGAAGCGCCCGGAGTGGATCACTCCGGGCGCTTCGTCGTTTCTGCCCGGTGGCTCTTGCCGCGTCGGGCGAGGCGAGCCATCGTCTTGCGTCGCCATCCTGGCTCGGGCGACGCAGGTCGACGCGAACCTCCGCGGAGAATGAGAGACATGGACGATCCGTTCGATCCGGCCCGTGGGCCGCTGTCCCGGCGCCAACTCCTGCGCGTCCTCGGTGTCGCGGCGGTCGGCGCGCCGATCGCGAACCTCGTCGCGCAGGGACGCTGCATGCGCACGTTCGGCATCCCCGCCTGCGACACCACCGCGATCAAGCCTGTATTCGATCCGACGGGATGGCGCACGACGACGCTCGATCACATCACGATGCTCGTCGCCGACTACCAGAAGGAAGCGGCGTTCTACACGGCGCTGATGGGCTGGCGGCAGCGCAGCGACGACGGCACTCAGGCGGTGATGGACATCGGCGATTGGGGAACGGTGATCCTCAAGCAGGCGCCGGCCGGCACATTCGAGAACGCCGCCGCACGCGGCGGCGGCGGCGGCGGTGGCGGAGGCGCGGGGCGCGGCGGCGCGCGCGCGCCGGTCACGACGCTCGTCTCGAACTTCTGCTTCGGCATCGAACCGTGGGATGCACGAAAGGTGAAGGCGGAGCTCGAACGCCGCGGCCTGGCACCGGTCGCCGACAACGACGGCAAGGGCTTCGAGAGCTTCCACGTCAAGGATCCGGACGGCTACGATCTGCAGATCAGCAACACCGTGGCGAACGCTCGCCGCCGCGCGGGCACGACGGCAAAGCTCGCGGCCCCCCTGCCCTTCGAGTCGACCGGGTGGAAAACGGTGTGGCTCGACCATCTCTCGTTCTCCGTCACGAACTACAAGGAGAGCGCCTCGTTCTACTGCAACCTGCTGGGCTGGAAGCCGACCTACGACGAGGGCAGCCAGAACGAGTGCATGATGGGCGAGGTCGGCAACATCATCATTCGCGGCGGCAATCCACTCGACCCGAACTTCGGGCGCGTTGCCGCGCGCGGCGGCCGCGGCGGCGACAGCGCGGCCGCGATGCCGGTGACCCAGACGGCATCACCGCCGCGCCGCGCGCGCATCGATCACATCTCGTTCGGCATCCAGCCGTGGGATACCGACGGAGTGAAAGAGGCACTCGAGAAGCGCGGCCTGCGCGCGACGGTGGACACCTCGACCGGCGACGAGATTCATGTCGCGGCATTCAAGAGTTATCACACGGCGACGCCGAATGGCTTCAACCTGCAGATCAGCGCGGTCACGCACGACACGCGGCTCACGCTGCCGAACGCCGTTCGCCCGAAGCCGCCGGCCTGACCTCGTCCGGCCCGGGTGCAGCGACGGCGGCGCGAGGCAACGCGCCGCCGTTCGTCGTTCAGGAGACGCTCTGGCGCGGCGCGGTGACGTCGTACGACAGCGGCGCGGGGCTCATCCGCGGCGCTTCCCGGAAGACGCCGGCCGCCGTGAGGTGCCCCACGAACTTCTCGAACGTGTCCGGGCTCCAGCGAAGCCACTTTCGCACGAGCCCCACGCCGTCGCGGTCGACCGTCGGAAAGAGCGCGAACAGATCGTCGCGGGCCGCGTGCGCCGCCGCCATGTTCCCGACCGCCGCGTGGGCCGCCGCGCGGATCATCACGGCGAAGAAATAACCCGGCGTGTTGATGCGCTCCGCCGTCACGAGTGCGTCAGCCAGTTCGCCGCGACGGAGTTGGCTGAAGAACACGGCGAAGCGATACCAGCCGGGATGATGCGGATTGAGCTCCATCGCCGCCTCGGCGAGGGCCACGCCGCGCTCCTCCTGGCCGCACACCGACATCAGGTTGCCGAGCATCGCGACGGTCGCGCCATCGCGGCGGTTGAGCGCGATCGCGCGGTCCGCCGCCGGCTGAAAACCGTCGCGATCGCCGCGGAAGAAGTGCACTTCCGCCAGCGCGCGGTGAGCGCTCGCGCTCGTCGGATCGATGTTGATGGCTTTGCGCGCCGCATCGAGCGCGCGATCGAGCGCATCCGGGCGGGGATTGAAGCCGTGCCGATCCTCGTCGAGATAGAGATAGGCCAGACACGCCCAGGCGTCGGTACTGCGCGGTTCCGTCGCCACGGCCCGCTCGAGCGCGTTGCGGGCGAGCAGATGCGCGTCGGGCATCGGCCGTTGATGAAAGTAGTAATACAGCAGCACGGACTCGTACGGCGTGAGCGCGGCGATGGGCTTGGCGCTCGCGGCTTCGGTGAGGGAGCGAACGAGCACGCCGTAGGGATCCGCCACCGTCGCGATCACGCGATCGGTGATGCCGTCGATCGCCTCGAACGTGTTGCCGCCGGTTAGATCGCGATCGTAGACCTCGCCCCAGAGCTGCGCACCGGTCGCGCGCTCGATGAGCTGGAGGGTCGCGCGCAGGACGCTGCCCGAACGGCGCACGCGCCCCTGCAGCACGTAGCGCGACGAGCCCTCGGCGGTGCGGATGACGGTGAGATACGGAAAGAGCGAGAGTCCGGCGGCAATGTCGTCGCTCAATCCGTCAGCGATCGACGCGAGCTCCGCGTTCGTCGGCGAGGCGGTGAACGGCTCGACACCGATCGTCAACTCGGGCGGCCGGTGCTCACGGCGCGACGTCGACGCCGCGCGGTTGATCGTGTCGATCGCGCCGGTGGCGCCCGCCTCGAGCGCGATGAGCCACGCTCGCAGATTCGGATACCGGTCGTCCTTCGCCTTCGACAGCGCGCGATGGATCGCGTCGGCCACCCAGAGCGGGATGTCGTCGCGCTCGAGCGTCGGCACCGGCTCGCGAATGTGCTTCATCGCGACCGACATTCCCGTCAGCCCCGTGTACGGCGTGTCGCCCATCAGCATTTCATAAAGCACGCAGGCCAGCGAATACTGGTCCGTGCGTGCGTCGATCGCGTCGTCGCCGCGCGCCTGCTCCGGACTCATGTACGCGGGAGTGCCGAGGCTCACGCCGCTCTCGGTGAGCCGCGGTCCGACCGCCTCCGAGACCGCGCACGCGATGCCGAAGTCCGCCACCACCGCGTGGCCGTTGTCGAGCAGCACATTCTCCGGCTTCACGTCGCGGTGGATGATGCCGCGGTCGTGCGCGTAAACGAGCGCGTTGCCGATCTCGCGCGCGAGCCGCAGGCTCTCCGCGACCGGGAGCGGTCCCGCTTCCTCGAGCCGCGAGCGCAGCGAATCTCCCTCGATGAACGGCATGACGTAGAAGAGCGTGTCGCCCGCCTCGCCGGAATCGAACAGCGGCAGGATGTTCGGATGCCGCATGCCCGCGGTCGTCTCGATCTCGCGCACGAACCGCCTGGTCCCCAGCACCGCGGCGAACTCGCGATCGAGGGCCTTGATCGCCACCTGGCGGCGATGCTTGAGATCCGTCGCGAGATAGACGGTTGCCATGCCGCCCCGACCGAGCACGCGCTCGATCGAATACTGACGGCTCAGGGCTTCACGGAGAGCTGACTCGGATGACGACATGCGATGTGTCGCGGGAGGTGGGAGACTCGACGCAAAATAGGCCGTCGGGTACCGCATGGCGCTAGTCGTCCACTCTCCGCGCCGTCGGTCGAGTCACCCGGCCGGAAACGGAAGCGCGCCGGCAACCAGGAATGTCTCGCGCGGAAAGACCAGCGCCTGACGCTTGAAGTAGTCGCGCGCCGACACCTCCACGCGCTCGCGCGATGCAACGCAGTGCCACGTCTCGAAGCGGCGCGGCCTGGACGTACCGAATACGCTCGGCGTGAACGCGGCGACGTTCACGCCGTCGGGATCACGCGCCGACGGATATCGAAACAGCTCGACACCCGCGGCGCGCATCGCCGCGCCGAGCGCCTGAGTTGCCGTATACCGTGTCGGGGACGCGATCGCGCGTCGATGCGCATCGAAGGGCGGAGCGACGAGATCGACCGCCTGCGTCGACGCGGCGCGCACGGTGAACGCGGTGAGGGTCGTCGCGACGACGCCCAGCTCGGCCGTCGTTCCCTCCAGAAAGACGAGCCGGTAGTACGCGACCTCGGCGAGCGCGGTACGCCGCGATTCCGAGCCGTACCAGATCGACGGCTCGTGGCGGCGGCCGAAGCGCGATCCGTGGCGCAGCGGCGGGTAGCGAAACGGCGTCGCGAGGAGGTAGTGCAGCCGGCCGTGCGTCGGATCGGGGGGCTTGATCCCGTCGACGAGCTCCTCGAGCAGGATCTGTTCGTCGACGGAGTCGACGAGTTTGCGGGTGGAGACCTGGTGCTGGGCTTCGACGACGCGCCAGGCGTCGACGCGAAGCGGGCGAAGCCTAGAGGTGCCCGCGCATCGCGTCCAGATACTGGACGACATCGACGAGTCCCTCGACGCGCGCGATCCGGTCGGCGGGCACGCCGTTGAGGTGGACGTTCTCGGCGTGAAGCCACGCGCGGGCCGCGGCGTCGTCGCCGCCGACGAGGGCATCGAGGCCGCGATAGAGGCGAATGAAGAGGAGTGCGAGCTCCCCTTCCTTCGTGGCCGGGTCGAGGCCGCGGCCGGACCGCAGCCGGGATACGGAGGCTTCACTCGAGCCGATGATGGCGGCGAGCTGGCGGTCGCGCAGGCCGAGCCGCTGCGCCGCCGCGAGGACGGCTTTGGCGGTGACGCGCGCCGGGTCGAGGGCTGGGGTGGGCCGGATGGAGGAGGACACCAAAAGAAAGTATGGAGGCTCTTTCCTTCAAGTGCAAGGCGACAGAATCGGCGTCCGGCTTCGCCGCGCTCGAGTCGGGCGGAGCCCGCTCAGGGCACCACGACCGACTGCTGTGCTACCGTATCGGCCCGCGCGTTTCGATGGTGCACGACGACGACGTCGTACGTCCCACGCGGTGCTACGACCGCGGCGGTGTAGCGCAGGGAGCGAAGGTCGGCGGTGCAGCTCGTGAAGCGCTCGAGAAACGCGATGTCGACCACCACCTTCCCCGGCGTGACGGTCGCCGCGCCTCTGAGCTCGAACTGGCAGAGACTGCCGGCCTGCGTGCGAGTGACGACCAGGCCGCCGTTTTCCGGCGCGATGAGCGTCGGCGGGTACACCGACCCGTCGACCGCCGGGAAGTCCTTCGCATAGAGCGTCAGTGCGCCGTTGGCCTGAACGCGGGCGCCAAGGCTGTCGGCGGTGGCGCTCAGGGCAACGCCCGCGGGCGCCGTGCTGCCGTTCGAGCAGGCACCGGCGATCACGGCTACGGCAAGCAATCCCGAAAGTGCAGTGTGAAACGACATGGCACGAATCTCCGGCGGAGGTGACGAAGGGCTGAACCGGTGCCCGGCACGAGCGGTCACGCCGACAGCCTCAGGGCTCGTCCGCGCCTGGCATGAGATCGACGATCTCGAGGGGCATGCGCTCCTTCAGCGCGCGCGCCACGAGGGTTCGATGGCAGTGCTCGGGGTTCGCCTCGAAGCACATGATGCACACGGGACGCCCCGATTCCACCAACCCGGCCAGCGTCGCCAGTTCGGCTTGCGCTTCGTCCGTCGCGAGCTGCGTCGCGAAGACCGTCCGCATGGTGGCGTGATCGCCGGCGCGGGCGGCGGCTCGACCTTCCGCGGGAGTGCCGAGCTTCCGCAGGTGGAGATAGCCGATGCCGGCGCCTTCCAGGTTGGCGGCAAGCGCCGACTTCGCGAAGCCGGGGCGCCGAGACATCGCGACGGCGCGGACGTCGACGAGGAGCTCGATCTCCGCGGAGCGCAGCGTGTCGAGAAAGTCGGCGACAGAGGCGCCCTCGTAACCGATCGTGGCAAGCGAGCGCATTCCGAATCCTAGCCTGCCGGCGGTCGGGTCGCACGGCGAAGGCCGCCGACGGCGCGGCGACCCCATGCGAGAAGCGCCGCCGCCATCGTAAGCTTCTCCATGCACAACCTCCTTTGCCGCGCCGCTCGTCCGTCCGTTCGCCGGCTGTCGGTCGCCCTGCTCGCCATCGCGGCCGCGCGGGTCGCGCCGGCGCAGACGGTGCCGCCGCGCGCGGCGATCACCATCACCCACGTCTCGGTCGTGGACGTGGCGACCGCCGGCATCCTGCCCGATCGCGACGTGGTCGTGCGCGACGGGCGGATCGTCGCCGTCGACAGCGCGACGACGGGCCGGACGGCGACGGCGTCGGCGGTGATCGACGGTCGCGGAAAGTTCCTCATCCCCGGTCTCTGGGACATGCACGTGCACCTCGGCACCCAGGGCATCGCGACCAAGGTCCTCTTTCCCATGCAGATCGCGAACGGCATCACCGGCGTTCGCGAGATGACGAGCGACTGTTACGGGCGTCCGGGGTGCGCGCTGTCGATGACGATCGACACCGTCGTCGGTTGGCGGCGGGAGATCGCGGCGGGCCGGCTCGCCGGTCCGCGCATTCTCGCATCGAGCCCGATGCTCGACGGCCCGACCCCGACCTGGGCGTACGGCTATCCGATCGCGAACGCGGAAGCAGCGCGATCTGCCGTGCGGCTGTTCAAGGCGCGCGGCGTGGACTTCCTCAAGGTTTACTCATTGATCCCGCGCGATGCCTTTCTCGCGCTCGCCGACGAGGCGAAGAAGGTGGGCCTTCCCTTCGCGGGCCACGAGCCGCTCGAGGTCACGACTCGCGAGGCGTCCGACGCAGGCATGGCGAGCCTCGAGCACGGGCATGGACTGCAGGAAGGCTGTTCCTCACGCGAGCCGGCGCTGCGCGCCGAACAGCGGCGCTTGATCGACCTCCTCATCTCCGCGCGCGATCACAATCTCCTCACGGAGCCGATCTACGTCGAGCAGGCGCACGCGGCGTTCGCGTCGTTCGACGAGACGAAGTGCCACGAGCTGTTCGCCACCTTCGTGCGCAATCACACCGCGCAGACGCCGACGCTCGTTCTACTCCAGTCGTGGGCCGCCGAGCACGATCCCGCGCGTCTTCGCGACCCGCGGATGCGCTACGTTCCGCGCGTTCTGCGCGATGCGTGGGAAGCCTTCGCCGACGCGCCGCAGGCGGACGTGCCCGATGAGCGAACGGTCCGCAAGGAGCGGCTGTGGTGGATCGAGGAGATGATCGGGGAGATGCAGCGCGCCGGCGTGCCAATCCTCGCCGGGACCGAACAGGGCGGCGCGTCGTTCATCCATCCCGGCTTCGCGATCCACGACGAGCTCGAGTTGCTCGCGCAGTCCGGCCTGACCGCGGGCGAGGCACTCCGCGCGGCGACGCTCACGCCGGCGCAGTTCTTCAACGCGACCGATACGCTCGGGACGGTCGCCCGAGGCAAGCGCGCCGATCTGGTGCTGCTCGACGCCAATCCGCTCGTGGACATCCGCAACACTCGCGCGATTCGCGCGGTGATCGCCGACGGCCGGCTCTACGACCGCGCCGCGCTCGACGCGCTACTCGACGGGGTCGCGGCGATCGCGGCGCGCTGATTCGCCGTCCTCGTCATCTGGACCGGCCGGAGCCCGCAACTATCGGACGATCGCCGCCTCGATCCGCTGGATCATCCCGTCGATCGCCCGATTGTCGTACCAGCGCCAGACGAGCACGAGATCGTGCTCCGGATCGATCCAGACGATGTTCGTCCCGTTCCCCAGCGCGGCGAAGCTCGCCTTCGGCCCACTCGGCCACTGCTTGCCCTCGGTGTTCAGCCACCACAGATAGCCGTAATCGGGGCCGTGTGCGCTCGGCGTGACGGCGTCGCGGAACCACTGCGCCGGCAGGATCTGACGACCGTTCCAGTTCCCCCGGTTGAGCGCGAAGAGGCCAAAGCGTGCCAGGTCCTCGGAGTTGATCCACAGTCCGCCGCCCCAGCGCGTGCCGCCGCTCACCGACCCGATCGTCCTGCCATCGATCACGACTTGCGAGTTGTCATATGGCACCCAGCGCCAGTCGGATGACGCGCCGATCGGGTCCATCACGGTCGTCTTCAGGACGTCGGCCAACGGCCGCTTGAAGAGACGCAGCAGCGAGAGTGAGAAGCGGTTGATGCGAACGTCGTTGTACTCGTAAAACGTCCCGGGCGGCTGGATCTCGCGCGGTTTGCGCGCGCCGTTGCCGAACTGCTCGCGCCCCACGAAGTCGGCGTTCTTCCCCCACAGCGAGCCCTCCCATTCGCTCTCCTGCTGCAGGTGATTCCTCCAGGTGATCGCGGCGTTGTGCGGCGAGTCGTAGCCGCCGTCGTGAATGGATTGCGAAACGCGATCGTCCACGCTCTCGATCAACCCGCGCTGGACCGCGATGCCCGCGACCGTCGAGAGAAAGCTCTTCGCGATGCTGTACACCGGGTCGTTGGCCTGCGTGTCGCCGAACCGGGCAACGATGTAGCCGTGGCGCAGCACGATGCCGTTCGTCGATGCGCGCGACTGTGGCAACGGGCCGAGCGGTGGACCGAACGTGCGGACCTGGTCGCGCGCGAAGTCCCAGGTGCTGCCGTGCGCGAGCGCGTAGTCGATGGCGTCCCCGAGCTTCGCCGAATCCAACCCTTCGGCGGCGGGCGAATGGACGGTCCACGAGCCGCGCGGCGGAAAATACCTGGCCGCCTGTTGCGCCGCGGCGCTCGCCGACGCGAGTGCCAGCAGCGCGATGACCGTCGCGACATTCTTTGGTCGAAGGAAGCGTCGAAGCATGATGGAGGCGAGTGAATGGGTGCGGCAGAAGATTCTCGACGGACCGTTCGCCGCGCAACCTGTAAGAATGCTGCAAAACCACGCGTTGTTCGACCACGGCCGCGTGCGACGCGGCGCTTCGTCGAATATCGTCCGGAGTCTCCTTCCCACTCGATCATGCTGAATTCAATCCGTGCTTCGATCGCCGCGCTCGTGGTCGCGGCGTCGTCGGGCTCCGCTCAGGACGCGTCCTTCGGGCGCACCGTGCTCCAGCGCATGCACGACGCGTATGCCGGCCGGTGGTATCCGACGCTGACTTTCGTGCAGAAGACCACGACATGGGACAGCGCGCGGGCGCCGCACTACGAGACCTGGTACGAGAGCGTCGCGTCGCACGGCGGGCGCGTCGTGCTGCGCATCGATCGCGGCGCGCCGTCAGAGGGAAACGGAGTGCTCTACACCCCCGACTCCGCATGGGTGATGCGCGACGGCAAGCTCGCCGCGACACGTCCGGTCGGGAATCCATTTCTGCCGCTCATTCAAGGCGTCTACGTGCAACCGGTCGATCAGACGGTCCGCGAGTTGAAGGCGACCGGCGTCGATCTGACGCACGGCTACACCCGGACCGTAGACGGACGGAGGGTGAGCGTCGTGGGCGCGGCGAGCGCCGCGGATTCGACGTCGCCGCAGCTCTGGGTCGACGACGAGCGTAACGTGCTCGTGCGCATGATTCTCTCGTTCGCGCCGGGGCGTCCGCCGACCGACGTGCAGCTCGGCGGCTATGAGAAGACGGGTGCAGGCTGGCTGGCGACGAAGGTCACGATGCTCTCGTACGGCGTGCCGCAGCAGGTCGAGGAGTATTCCGACTGGCGCGTCGATCGGCAGCTTCCTGCCGCGCTCTTCGACATCTCGAGTTGGACACGCGCTCCTCACTGGGCGCGCCCCTAGTCAGGTCGCTTCGCTCGGGTCGAACACGGTCGTCCAATCGCTCCGCATACTCACGACGTGAATGCCTTCGTCGCTCGCCGTATTCAATCCCTCGGCGAGCGGCGACAGCTCGAACTCGCGGTCGTAGGCAAACTCGCGCTCCGCATCATCGTGATGAAGCAGCAACGACAGATGCGGATGCGCCGATCCCGCGGCGTAGCGCATCATCGCGAGATCGCCGTCGGAGTTGCCGAACACGAAGATCGGACGGCGCCCGATGTGCAGACCGATGTTCGCGGCCTTCTCCTCGCGATCGTCGAAGCTGTTCAACTCCGACTGCTTTTCGAGTGAGCCGCGCCCCCCTTGCACCTCGAGCTTCGTCTTCACGCTCGAGCCGACGACCTGATCGGTCGGAATGCCGTAGACTTGCGGCGCGAAGGCTCGGATCAGATCGATTCCACCGCCCGACACGATGAACGTTCGAAAGCCATTCGCGCGGAGATAGCCAAGCAGCTCGATTTGCGGGCGATACGTGCACTGCACGAAGAGTCGGCCGAGCTGCGGATGCCTGGCCGTCGCGAAAAAGTCGCGCGCGATGGCGGCGAACTCGTCCTCCGTCATCCCGGCGTGCGTCGCGAACGCGATCGTGAACGCGCCCCGTTTTCCGAGGGCGTGGATGGCCTTCAAGTCGTGCGCGAGGAAAGCCTTGAACGGCTGCTTCTCCTTCAGCGAGGGGTCCCGCTCCGCGAGCGTCTCGAGTCGCCGCTGCGCGAAGAAAAGCTGGACCTGGAGTGGATACTCGCACCAGAGCGTGCCGTCGTTGTCGAATGCCGCGACGCGCTCTTCGGCGGGCACGAAGTCCGGCCCGCGGTCATCGGTGACGCGCGTGACGAAGTCCATGATCGCCGACTTCGCATGGCCGTCGTTCCAGGAAGGAAGAAGCTGGCTCATGTGAGTACGTTCGCCCGGGCCCGTGAGGGTGGCCATACGACCTTGGGGGAACACCCGGCGCACGAGTGACGACCCGCGCGTAGTGGGTTCCACGTATTGACGCCCCACGCCCACCGGACGGAAGTTGAGGCGCGCCGCGCGTGGGGGCGCGCGGCCACTTCCCCGCACGATCGGAGCGTCACGGTGCGATACCCACTTCTCCACACGCCATCCGCGCGTCGGCGGATGCTGCTCGGCTGCGCCTCGCTTGCCATCGCGAGCAGCCTTCACGCGCAATCCATCATCGGTCCGCCCAGGCGAGGCGAACCAGCCCGGCTGAAGGTCGAGACACCGGAGCACTTCTTCGGTTTCCAGATGGGCGCCGACCGCAAGATGGCCCACTGGGACGACATGGTGCGCTACTACGATCTGCTCGGCCGCACGAGCGATCGTATGAAAGTCGTGAACATGGGCAGGACGTCGGAGGGCCGGCCGTTCTACGCGCTGTTCATCTCGTCGCCCGCGAACCTCGCGAAGCTGGAGACCTATCGTCGCATCAATGCGATGATCGCGGATCCGCGCGGCGTGTCCGACGATTCGCTCGAGGCGCTCACCAGGGTCGGCAAGTCGGTGATTCTGCAGTCGATGAGCATGCACTCGACGGAGATCGGCGGCAGTCAGATGGCGGTCGAGCTGGTGTACGACCTGCTCTCGCGCAACGACGACGAGGCGATGCGCATTCTGAACAACGTCATCGCCATCATGATTCCGTCGTTCAATCCCGACGGCGAGGTCATGGTCACCGAGTGGTATCGCAAGACGGTGGGTACCGATGCGGAGGGCACGTCGCCGCCGTGGCTCTACCAGAAGTACGCGGGCCACGACAACAACCGCGACGCCTTCATGCAGAATCTTCCCGATTCGCGCTACATGGCGAAGCTGTTGTTCCGTGAGTGGATTCCGCAGGCCTATGTCGACCACCATCACATGGGCAGCAACAATGCGCGCATCTACCTGCCCCCCTACGCCGAACCGACGCGGCCGTCCGCGGACCCGATCGTGTGGCGCGAGCTCGCGTGGTTCGGCGCGCACATGGCGACCAAGGAAGAGGAGTACAGCATGTCCGGCGTCGTCAACGACGCCGTGTACTCCGGCTGGGGCCACATGGGCTTCCACTGGATCACGCCGTTCCACAACATCGCCGGAATGCTGACGGAGTCGGCGAGCGCGCGCATCGCGTCGCCGATGACGATGACCCAGGAGCAGCTCACGGGCAACACGCGCAACCTCCTCACCTACAAGGAGCAGACGAACTTCCCGAATCCGTGGCCCGCGGGCGTCTGGCGCCTGCGCGACATCGTCGACCGTCAGAAGATCTCCGCCTGGGCGACCCTCGATCTCGCCGCCAGGAACAAGGAGATGGTGCTGCGCAACATGTATCTCAAGGGCAAGCATCAGACGGAGCGCGGCGCGAACGGGACGCCGAAGGCGTTCATCGTATCGGTCGGCAACGACCAGCACGATCCACTCACGGCGCGCAAGATGATTCAGAACCTGCTCAACCAGGGCGTCGAGGTGCTGCAGTCGCCGTCGGGCTTCACGCAGGACGGCAAGAGCTACGGCGCCGGGACGTACGCCGTCTCGATGGCTCAGCCCAAGATGGGCGTCGTCCGCTGGATGCTCGGCCGCACCTTCTATCCGGACAACGAGTACACGCGCGACAACGACGGCAATCCGATCCGCCCCTACGACATGGCGACGGACGTGATGGCCGAGTTCATGGGGGTGAAGGTCGAGCCGACGGACACCAAGCTGACGACGACGCTCACCAAAGTGGCGAGCGCCGAACCGCCCGCGGGCAAGGTGGCGACGGGCGCTCGAATGCACGCGTTCAGCGGACGTCTCAATGACTCGTGGCGTGCCGCCAATCTGCTGATCGCGAAGAATGCGACGGTGCGGCGTGTGGACCGCGCGAGCGGGTCGCTCGCGGTCGGCGATTACCTCGTGTCGAGCGCGCCCGCCGAGCTGTTGACGACGATCGCGCGCACGACGGGCGTGAGCTTCGACGCGGCGCCGGCCGACGCCGAGGGCGTGAGCCACGTCATCAAGCCGCTGCGGGTGGCGATGTACCAGCGGTACAACGGCGGCAACGCCGACGAAGGCTGGACACGGTTGTTGTTCGAGCAGTTCGACCAGCCGTACCACACGATCTTCGATCCGGAGATCAAGGCCGGAAACCTGACCGCGAAGTATGACGTGCTGATTCTTCCGTCCGACAACGCCGCGACGCTCGTGGGCCGCGGCGGCGGACCGGCCGTCGCCGCAGGGGGGAATACGGCTCCGGGCGGTGTTGCCCCCGCGGGTGGCGGCCGCGGCGTCAGCGCGAGCACGCCGGCGGGCGATCCCAATCCGCGCGGCGGCGGGGGCAACGCGCTGCTCGGCGGTCCTGGTGGGGCGGGCGGCGGTCGAGGCGGCGCGGGCGGAGGGCGTGGCGGAGCGGGGGGCGGTCGGGGCGGCGATCCGGGCGGGATCATGCCGGAGCAGTACCGCAGCGGATTCGGCGATGAGGGCGTCAACGCCCTTCAGGAATTCGTACGGGCCGGCGGTACGCTGGTCACCTTCGCCGAAGCCGGGGCGCTGGCCATCGACCGCTTTCAGCTGCCCGTTCGCGACGTGGCCGCGGGACTTCCGTACAAGCAGTTCTGGTGTCCGGGATGTACGCTGCGCGTGACGATCGACAATGCCCGGCCGCTGGGGTATGGCATGCCGTCGCAGGCGCTCGCGGTGTGGCTCGCCGGCAGCCAGGCGTACGAGGTCCTGCCCGCGGGCGCGTCGACCGTGCAGACGGTCGCCAAACTCGTCGACCGCGACATTCTCGAGAGTGGCTGGCTGCTCGGCGAGAACGTGATCGCCGGCAAGCCGACGATGGTGTCGGTGCCCTACGGCCAGGGACGCGTGGTGCTCATCGGGTTCCGCGTGCAGCACCGGGACCAGGCGCACGGGACATACAAGTTGTTATTTAACTTGCTGCAACAGTGATTTGATCGTGTGGGGGAGGGGGCAGGGGGGTGGGAGTGTCCTCCCTGCTCCCTGCTCCCTGCTCCCTGCTCCCTGCTTCCTGCTTCCTGCTTCCTGCTTCCTGCTTCCCGCTACTCGACGCTCTCCAGCTCCTCCCATCGCGCCATGAGCGTCTCGATCTCGTGTTCGAGCTCGGCGAGGCGCGTCTTGGCGTCGGCCACCGCGCGTCCGTCGCGCAGAAACGTGGCATCGGCAAGCGACGCGTAGAGCGTATCGCGCTCCGCTTCGACGGCCTCGATCTTCTCGGGCAGCGCCGCCAGCTCGTGAGTCTCCTTGAATGATAGCTTGCGCTTCTTCGGCGCACGCTCTCGCGCCGGGGTCTCCGTCGGTCGGGGGCGGGGAGCGGCTTTCTCCGGCTCCGGAGGCTTCCGCTGGCGCAGCCAGTCGCTGTAGCCGCCCACGTACTCGCCGACGCGCCCGCCGCCCTCGAGCACCAGCGTGCTCGTGACGACGTTGTCCAGAAAGGCGCGGTCGTGGCTCACCACGAGCAGCGTCCCGGGGAAGTCGATCAGCAGTTCCTCGAGCAGGTCGAGCGTCTCGATGTCGAGATCGTTGGTCGGCTCGTCGAGCACCAGCAGATTGAAGGTCCGGGTGAAGAGCCGGGCCAGCAGCAGACGATTGCGCTCGCCGCCGGAGAGCGCGCGCACCGGCGTCCGCGCGCGATCCGGAGAGAAGAGAAAATCCTGCAGATAGCCGAGGACGTGCTTGCGGCCACCGCGGAGATCGATGAAGTCCGCGCCATCCGCGATGCTCGCAACCACGCTGCGGTCGGGGTCGAGTTGCTCGCGCAGTTGATCGAAGTAGGCAAGCTCGATGTTCGTGCCGAGCCGGATCGTGCCGGAATCCGGCTGGAGCTCGCCGAGCAGGAGGCGGAGCAGCGTCGTCTTTCCAGAGCCGTTCGGGCCGACGATGCCGACGCGATCGCCGCGCATGATCGTGGTCGAGAGATCGCGAATGATGGGGCGCCCGGCATAGGCGAAGCTCACGTCGCGGGCCTCGACCACCAGGCGTCCGGAGCGCTCCCCTTCCTGCACCTGAAGCTTGACGCTTCCCGTCCGCTCGCGCCGGCCGCCGCGTTCGACGCGCATCGCCTCGAGCGCGCGGACGCGCCCCTCGTTGCGCGTGCGGCGCGCCTGAATGCCGGTGCGAATCCACACCTCCTCCTGCGCGAGCTTGCGATCGAACTCCGCCCACTCCTTCGCTTCGGCGGAGAGGGCGGCGTCCTTGCGCTCGAGGTAGGTGTCGTAGTCGCCGCCCCAGTCAACCAGTCGGCCGCGGTCCAGCTCGACGATGCGCGTCGCCACGCGCCTGAGGAACGCGCGGTCGTGCGTGACGAAGACGAGCGTGATGCCCCGATCGAGGAGAAAGCGCTCCATCCACTCGATCGCTTCGACGTCGAGATGGTTCGTCGGCTCGTCGAGGAGCAGCACGTCGGGCTCACGCACGAGCGCGCGCGCGAGCAGCGTCTGGCGCTTGCGACCGCCCGAGGCGTCGTCGAATGCGGCATCCGGCTCGAGACCGAGATGCGAGAGCACCGTGTCGAGGCGCGTCTGGAGCTCCCACGCGTGCGCGGCGTCGAGCGCCTGATGCAGGCGGTCGAGCTCGCGCAGGGCGCGCTCGTCGCCGCTCGTGGAGGCGCGATGCGCGGCCTCATGGTAGCGGGCGAGCAGCGTGCCCGCCTCGCCGAGTCCCGCCGCGACGACATCGAAGATCGAGCCCGCGACGTCGGTCGGCACATCCTGCTCGAGCCGCGTGACCGCTGCGCCGGTCTGCCGGACGATCTCGCCGCTGTCGGGCTGCATCGTGCCATCGAGCAGCTTGAGGATGGTGCTCTTCCCCGCCCCGTTCCTGCCGAGCAGACAGACCCGATCGCCGCGCTCGATCGCGAGATTCGCGCGGTCGAGCACCGGCGGCCCGCCGAACGCGATCGAAACGTCGTGCATGCCGAGCAATGCCATGGCTGGGAGCGATCCTCTGGTGGCGACTCCCTCAAGCTTAATCGCGCCGGCCGCGGAGCACGCAGAAAAAACGCGGGTCGCCGCGAACAGCCGGCGACCCGCATCGTTCATCGATCGCGCAAGAACCGCGTCACGGCTTGCCGAGCTGCAGCAGCGGCATCGCGCCGCCCGCCACCTGAGGCATCTTGCCGTCCCACTTCTTTGCCATCTCGTACTGCACGAGGTTCGTCGTCACGCTGCGCGCGAGCATCTCGTTCGCCTTCGACTGTGCCTCGGCGACGGCGAGAATGGCCTTCGCCTGCCCCGCGGCCTTGATCGAGTCGCCCTGCGCCTGGAACTGGTTCTTCTGCAGCTCGTTCTGCGCGGTGAGCGCCTGCTGCTGCATCACGTTCTTCTGATTGATCGCCTCGATCACCGCCTGCGGCGCGCGCAGCTCGTTGATCGTGAACTGCTTCACCACGATGCCATACTGCGACAGGCGCTGCGAGAGCAGTTGCTGTGTCTGATTCACTGCCTCCGCCTTCTTCGGGCCGATCACCGCGGCGATCTCCTCGTTGCCGACGACCTCCTGGAGCGCCTGACGGATCGCCTGCTTCACGTAGCCGTGCTGGATCGCGGTGATGTCTCGCCGGAAGGTCGAGTAGAGATTGGGCGCGCGATCCGGATCGAGCTCGAAGCTCATCGACACGTCGAGCGACACCGGCTGGCCTTCCTTGCTGTTCACGTTGATCTCGTCGTTCGAGCGCGAGTCATCCGCGCCCTTCGAGAGCACGAGCGTTTGCATGAACACCGGATACTCCTCGATCCCCGTCGTGAGCGGGTTGCGCAGGTGCAGGCCCGGGCCGAGCGGCGTCTTGTCGACCCCGCCGCCGGCGCGGTGGATGACGATGCCGACGTACCCGGGGTTCACGTACGTCACCGTGGACGGCAGCAGCACGAGCACCACCACGAGGGCGACGATGATCGTCACGACGCGCTTCACCTTGCGCGCGACGTCGCTGCCATCACCGTTCGTGAATGCCGAGAACGACGGACGACTGCCGATCGAGTTAGCCATTGAGCGTCTCCTTGTAGCACTCGGGGCACATCGATTCCCCGCTGGTGAGGCGCACCAGGTCGTGAGTGGAATGCGGTCCGTGAATCGGGCACGTGAGGTCGGCCGCACGGTCGAGCCGCCGCCGATTTCTGGTCTGGCGAATGCGCAGCCCCAGCGGCGTGACGTACATCAGAACCATGTAGAAGAGGGTGCCGACCGCCGCGACGAGCACGGCGAAAAGGACACCCTCCAGAATGATTGTCATCATATGTCGCTCCTCCATGACGGACGAGACGGCCATCGGGTTTCAACCGCGGCGCCTGCTCGCGCGACGGCTGATGATGCGACCGCGAGGCCCCGATCACCAGACGAAACGCAAAAACGGCGACCGAATCGGTCGCCGTTCTCGCCGTCTGGATCATGCTCGCCGGATCAGGACTTGACCGTACGATTTTCCTTGGTGCCGTTGCTGATCTGGAGATCGAAGCCCTGCGGGGTCGGCGTATGATAACTCTTATAATTCGCCGCCGGATCGTCGATCTTCATCGAGGTGCCCGTATCCTCGCGGCTTGAGAGACCGCGCTTCGTGAGCTCGTCCTTGACCTTCACGTAGTCGAAGCCCTCGAGGCCGAAGGAGATGTGGCCGATCGACGCACGCCGCTCCGCGGGCGCCTGGCGCGCCGGGTTGAACGGATTGCCGCCGCGGATGATGACGTTTCCGCAGTCCTCGCAGATCCACGTCTCGTTCTGGCTGCCTTCGTCACCGGTCGGCTCCCAGCCGAGCAGTGCCTGATACCACGCCGTGCTCTCCTTGTAGTTCGTCACGCCGAAGGAGATGTGATCGAGCCACACGGTCTTCCACGAGGTGTTGTCGAACGGCTTCTGCGTCGCGAGCCCCGCCTTCGCCGCGTTGGCCTTGCGGGCCCTGGCGTAGCAGCCGTCGTTGATGCCCACGTCGAATCCGTCCGGATCCTTCACGTGATAGGTGACGCAGCCGTTCGGCTCCTTGACCATCACCGGATTGAGCCCGCGCTCCTTGAGCGCCGCCTCGACCTTCTTGGCGTCCCACGGCGTGATCTGGAAGGAGTACGAGTCCCACACGACGTTCGCCGGAGCGCGCGGGGGGCCACCGCGACCACCACGACCGGCCGCCTGACCCGCCTGACCCGCCTGCGCGGGGCGCGGCGGCGGAGGCGGCGGCGTGTAGCCGCCGTGAATGATGACGGTCGAGACGTTGCCGATGTCGAGCGTCGCCTGCTTGCCGTCGTCCGCGCGGACCTTCCAGTTCATCAGCGCATCGTAGTACGCCGCTTCGGTCTTGTAGTCGGCGGCCTGCATGTCGAAATGGTCGACCGCGACCGTCTTCCAGCCCGTCGCCGCGAACGGCGGCTTGACCGGCGACTTGTCGCACGCGGCCGTGGTGTCGGCCGGACGTCCCTTGCACTGCCCCTGGGCAGCGGCCGTCGACATCGGCGCAAGAGCCAGCACCGCGCCGAACGACACGGTCCAACGGAGATACCTCGAAGACAACGAACGAGCCTGAAGCAAGCAGTCTCCCGCGATGAAGTGGAGCGCCTCCGCAAGTCCGTCGCGACAGGATCACGACGGCGGCGCGCGGTGGCAGGACAGGGTCCGGCGTCACCGAGAGAATCCTACACCGTGGCGCGCGCCCCAGTTGCACAACGCGCGAGTGGCGCTACGTGTTGACGCCCACACGGTGCGCGAGCTCACACTGCTCCGCTTCCCCCTCCCTCGCGCCCGCTAAGAAAACTTCATCCGACTTCTGTGAGGCGCGCTTCAGCTTCCGGCGTCTCGAAGCAAGCCTGAAGCACGAACGCCTCGGCCCACGACGGGGCCGAGGCGTTCCTGATCGACGACAAACCATCGAGTCAGAACTCGTAGCCCTCGTCCTCGCGACCGCTCGTGAGGCTGTAGCCACTGAAGTGCTTGACGCGGCGCGTGAGCTTCCCGGTCACCGGATTTCTCACCGTGGCAAGAGAAGGATCCTTCTTTGCCTCGTCCTCGCAGTTCCCCTTGCTGTCATGCTTGACGTCCTTGCAGTACTTGATGGTGGCCCACGGCGACAGCGACGCACCGTAGTCGCTCAGGGTCAGCATCACCCACCGCGACGGGTTGGATGACGGCACGAACCGCACGTGCCGGTCGAAGTCGACGTGCGCGTAGCCGCGGGCGTCCAGCCACGCCTTCGTCTGAATCGTCACGCTCGACGTCGCGGCGGTACACGGCCTGTCCCACTCGCCGTTCCCGTACGTCGACCGATTGGGATCGCAGACCGAACCTGCCGGAAACACGATCGCGTTCCCGGCGCCCAGATCGTAGCTCCGCGCACGGTACGGATCGATCACGAAGGTGAAGCGCAGGGTGTCCGCGGACGTCAGTGCCGCGGTGGCGCCGCCTCCCGGCAGGACGACGTCGGTCGCATCGCCCGGATCGGCGGTGTTCGCCGTGGGCGCCATGGTCGCATCGCTGCAGCCCGCGGCGAGCATCGCCGTGAGCAGCAGCACGAGTTGCATCGGTTTCTTCATCAAAGCCTCCGTCGGCGATTGATCGTCAGCGTCGCGCGCAACGTGGTCACTGGGCGCACTCGGCATCTCGATTATCGGCCGCCGAAAGCGGAGATGAGTTTTTTTCGCGAAACGGCAACGAATCGTTGCAGACTGGAACGAGCTGACGCAGCGGAACGTGACGGCGCGGGGCGCTCGCTCATTCTCGACGGCGGCGCGACGCGATCCCCCGAAAAACGAAACGGCCACGCCGGGGCGTGGCCGTTCGAGTTTTCTGATGACGCGGACGATCAGGCGGGACCGGTGTGCTGATCCTGCGAGATCTTCGAGCTGAACTGAAGGTTGAAGTTGTTCGGCGTCCGCGTGTGGAAGCTCTTGTACGTCGACGTGTGGATGTCCTTCTCCGATTCCGGCGACGAGGCGATCGAGCCGGTGTCGACCTGCGAGACGAGCCCGCGCTTGCACAGCTCCGCGTTGACCGTGTCCGGATCGAATGGCGTGATGCCGAACGAGATGTGATCCATCCGGGCGGTGCGCGTCGCGGGCATCTGGAACTCCGGCGACAGAGCGTTGCCGCCGCGAATGAGCAGGCCGCCGATCTCCGGCGCGATGACCGTCTCGTTCTGGCTTCCCTCGTCACCCAGCCCCTTCCAGCCGAGGAGCGCCTCGTAGAACGCGACCGTCTCCTTGTAGCTCGTGACGCCGTAGGAGATGTGGTCGAGATACTTCGTCTGCCAGCCCGTCGGCTCGAACGGCAGCGGCACATTGAGCTTGCCGTTCGCCGGGGTGCGGCGGCGACTCTGCCTGGTGGCGTTCGTGATCCAGAGGTTCATGCCGTCCGGATCCTTGATCAGAAACGCCTTGTAGTCGTTGCCGCTGTGTGCCGCGACCGGATTGAGACCGCGCGCCTTGAGCGCGGCCTCGACCTTGTTCGTGTCCCACGGCGTGATGCCCCAGGCGAAGCCGTCCCATAGCGTGCCGCTGTTCGGCACCATCGGCATCGGCGTGTTGGTGCACGGCGGATACTGCACGCGACCACCACCGGCGGCGCCGGCGCCGGCGCCGCGACCGGCGCCCCCAGCCCCGGCCCCGCGACCGCGCGCCGCACTGTCGCCCGGCGCGCCACCGCGGCCGCGGCCACCGCCGCCGCCGCCACCGAAGCGCCCGCCGCCCGGGGGCGGCGTGTAACCGCCGCGGATCTTCACCCCGCCGAGATCGCCCATGTCCATGTCGATCACGCCGTTCTCATTGCTGCGCACCTTCCAACCCATGAGCGCGACGTAGAACGCGGCTTCCTTCTCCGGATCCGTCGTCTGCATGGTGAAGTGATCGAGCGCGACAGTCTTCCAGCCGGTCGGCTCGAACGGCGGTTTCATCGGCGTGTGATTGCAGGCGGCCGTCGTATCGCGATCACGACCGGCGCACTGCCCCTGCGCGAACGCGCGGCGCGCGAAGGGAGTCGAGGCGACGGCCGCGATGCCGAGAGCCTGGAACAACTGACGGCGGGACAGGGTGCCGCTGTCGTAGGCGCCAAAGAGTCGGGTTAACTCGTCCACAGCAAGCTCCGGAGGGTGAGACGGTGGTCTGTGTCAGCGATCGAACGGCCAGAAGCTGCGGCGAAGCCGGGCGCCGAGCAAGGCCAGAACAGCAACGGATTGGCGGTGAACATCGTTGATCCCGAGCGCATCGGCATCCCCCGTCGCTCGGAGTCAGGCGGTCACGGGTCACGGATCTGACGTCACAGGAAGCCGCCGGCTGACCGCTCGTGCCGCCGGCTGTCGGCTCGGCTTCCGGCGCTCAGCGCTTCCGATAGCCCGGCCCGCGCAGCGCACGGCCTGGCTTCGCGCCCGTGTGCGCGCCGTCGCGAATCACCTGCACCCCGTTCACGAAAACCTGCCGAACCCCGACCGACAGCTGCTTCGGCTGCTCGTAGGTCGCGCGATCGGCGATCGTCGCCGGATCGAACACCACGACGTCCGCGTACATCCCCGGCGCGAGAATCCCGCGATCGTGAAGCGACAGTCGCACCGCCACCGCCGACGTCATCTTCCGGATCGCGTCCTCCAGCGGAACGACGCGCTCCTCGCGCACGTACTTGCCGAGCACGCGCGGGAAATTGCCGAACGTCCGCGGATGCACCAGCGCGCGCACACTGTCTGGATCGGGACCACCCGCGTCGCTCCCGAACTTCATCCACGGTTGTTGAATCTGCAGTTTGACGTTGTCCTCGTTCATCAGGAAATACGTCGTCTCCACGCGACTCCGCTCGCTGAGGATCAGATCCATCGCCGCGTCGAGATAGTTCGCGTTCTTCATGCGGGCGATCTCCGAGAGCCGCTTTCCGATGTACTGCTGATTCTGCGGCGCGCGGAGATTCGTGATCAACACGCCATCGGGCGTCGCGAGCTCGCACATGTTCTCCCACTCGCTCGTGGGATGATCGACCTCCTGATGGATCGCGGCCCGCGTCGCCGCGCTCGACAGATTGTCGAACAACTTTCCCTCGGCGGAGAACGACGGCGGAAGGCACGACGTGAGGCCCGTCGCGCCGGCGGTGTACGCGTACATGTCGGCCTGGATGTCCAGCCCCGCCGCCCGCGCCGAGTCGATCTTCGCGATCACCTGCCGCGCCTTGGGCCAGTTGCGCGTGCCCGCCGCCTTGAGATGGTAGATCTCCGTCGGCACACCGGCTTCCTTGCCGATCCGGATCACTTCATCGACCGCTTCGATGAGACGATCCGCCTCCGAGCGCATGTGCGTGATGTACACGCCGCCATACGGAGCCATCGCCTTCGACTCCTCGATCAACTCTTCGGTGCTCGCGAAGGTGTTCGGCGGATAGATCAGCGCACTCGCCAGCCCGAAGGCGCCATCCTCCATTGCGCGCCGAACGGCGGCGCGCATGGAGTCGAGCTCCGCGCCGGCAGCCGCGCCCATGCGCTGCTCCATGCCGTACATCCGAATCGTGCCCGCGCCCACGAACGAGCCGACGTTCTGCGAGATCCCGTGCGCCTCCATCGCCGACAGCCACGCGTCGAAACCGTGGGGCTCGGCAAACCGCTTCTCCATCGCGCTGGCGTTCGAACCGAGCGTCGCCGGGTTGAGCGGCGCCGGCGTCGTCCCTTCGCCGAGGATGCCCGTCGTCACGCCCTGAGTGAGTTTGCCGAGCTGCCGGCCGTCGCCGTTCAGCAGCGGACCACCCGACTGATCCTGGATGTCGATGAACCCGGGCGACACGACCATCCCGGTGGCGTCGATCCGGAGCTTCGCGTCGGCGCCACGCATCACGCCCCGCGGCGCGACGGCGGCGATGCGGTCGCCGCGGATCGCGACGTCGCCATAGAACCACGCCGCCCCGGTGCCGTCGACGACCCGACCGTTCTCGATCACCACGTCATAGGGCGTGGCCGACGGCGTCGGCGCGGACGCCGTTTCCGTGCTCGGGCGCGTACACGCCGCGAGCAGCGAGGCGCCGAGGAGCACCCCGCCGCGAAGAGCAGAGAAGATTGTCATGGGCGACAGAATGCCGAACAACGGCGGCCGTCGCCAGTCTGCCGCGTTCCTCCCGGACGATCAACCCGACGCGGCTCGCACGATCGCCTCCACCGACCGCTCGACGTCCGCGTCCGTCGTCGACCAGCAGCTCACGCTGATGCGCATCGCGGTTCTTCCCTGCCAGACGGTCTCGCCCGCCCACATCGTCCCGTCATCCTGGATGCGCCCGATGACCGCGCGCGTTCGATCGGGATCACCGAACGTGACGAGGACCTGATTGAGCACCACGTCATTCAGAATCTCGAATCCGTTTGCCGCGAGCTGCCGCGCGAACTCGCGCGCCTGACGGCAATTCCGCTCGATCATCTCGCTCACACCGCTGCGGCCGAGCGATCGGAGCGCGGCCCACGACGGCACGCCGCGCGCGCGGCGCGACAGCTCCGGCGTGAAATCAGACGGATTCCGGAATGCCGACTCGGTCGGGAGATACTCCGCGGTCACGGCCATCGCCGCGCGAAGCGCGCGGCCGTCGCGCACGAACGCCACGCCGCTGTCGTACGGCACGTTCAGCCACTTGTGCGCGTCGGTCGCCCAGGAGTCCGCGAGCTCGATGCCCTCGACCAGATGCGCGCGCGACGGAGCGACCCGCGCCCACAACCCGAACGCGCCGTCGACGTGCACCCACGCCCCGCTCGCCGCCACCCGCTCGCAGATCTCCGCGACGGGATCGCACGCGCCGGTGTTCACGTTCCCGACCTGAACGCACACGATCGCCGGACCGTCGATTCCCGGCAGAGCGTCGGCCCGCATGCGGCCCTGGTCGTCGACCGGAACCTTCACGACGCGGGTGCGCCCAAACCCCACCACCCCGAGAGCCTTGAGGAGCGTCGGGTGCGCCTCGGCGCTCACGATGACGGTGACAGGCGGAGCGCCGAACAGCCCGTCGGCTTCGACGTCCCAACCCACCTTCGCCAGCACCGCATGCCGCGCGGTCGCGAGGGCCGTGATGTGCGCGACGGTCGTGCCGGTGACGAACGCTCCGGCACAGTCGGACGGAAGGCCGAGGAGGTCGAGCATCCAGCGAAGCGCGACCTGCTCGAGGTGCGCCGTCGTTGGCGTCGACTTGTACAAGCCGGTGTTCTGGTCCCAGGCCGACGCGAGCCAGTCCGCGGCGAGTGCCGCGGGCAGCGAGCCGCCGATGACGAAACCGAAGAACCGGGGTCCGGCCATCGCCATCGTCCCCGGCGTACCTCGCTCATCCAACTCGGAGAGGACTGCACGCGGATCGATCGGATCCTCCTGCAGGGGAACGTCGAACGCGCTGAGCGCCTGGACCGCGTGAGCCGGCGGCGCGACCGGACGGTCGTTCAGGCTCTCGAGGTAGCGCGCCGCCCGCTGCTGCGCGTCGGTGAGTAGTGCGGTGAGGTCCAGGTCCATGGCCTTCATTCCAATAGTTCGATGTTTCTACTTTGACGACAGCGAGCTCTGCCTTACAATTGCCGCATGATTCGTTCGCGTCGCCGAGTCCGGTCGATCTTCACCGCCCTGGTGGTCGTGGCGGCATGGGGTATCGTCCGCGCGAAGGCGACCGAACGCGCTCTCGACCGGCTCCAGGCAATCGAAGCCGTCGAGCTGCAGGTCGCCGCCGCGAGCGGCCCCGTCGTCGAACGGCCACGTGACGCCCGCGCCTCGGAGACTAACAATCTCCGCGCGTTCTTCGCACCGTCGGACCACGGCCGCTCACCCGCTCAGACCGAGGTCCGCCGCCACCCACGCTTCACGCCGCACGATGGCGTGCCTGTGGCGCGGCGAACGCGGTCGTACGACGCCACCGCCCCCCCTACCCCTCCCGCAACGCGCGGCTGACGCCGACGAGCGATTTCAAGCAGACCACCCACCCTCGGCCGGCGCCCTTCGCCGCCAATTCCCCAGTCCTGCCCTCGCGGGTGCACCGCTCCCGCACCATCGATCAACGCGTTCGTGGGCGACGACCAACCTCGCCCGGGAGATTTTCATGAATTCTCATTCCGTTCCTCGCGCTCGCCGGACCGCCAGCCTCTCGGTGATCGCGCTGTTCGCTCTCGCGGCCTGCGGCAAGAAGCCGACGCCCGCACCGGAGCCCGTCGCCGCACCGCCGGCGGCCCCCGCGCCCGCTCCTCAGCAGGCGGGTACGCCGGCGCCGACCGACGATCGCGCCGCGCGCGAGGCCGCGGCGGCCGCCGAGATGGAACGCATTCGCGCGCTGCTCGCGGCGCCGGTCTACTTCAACTATGACCAGTCGGAGCTGGACACCGAGACCCGTACCACGCTCGACGCCAAGGTCCCGGCGCTGCGCGCCGATCCGACTCTCCGCCTGCGGATCGAAGGGCACGCGGACGACCGCGGATCCGACGAATACAACCTCGCGCTCGGCATGCGCCGCGCGACCGCGGTGCGCGACTATCTCAAGCGCCAGGACATCGCCGAATCTCGCCTCGACGTCGTGAGCCTCGGCGAGGAGCGCCCGACCTGCCAGGACGCAGCCGAGTCGTGCTGGAAGCTCAACCGTCGCGCGGAGTTCGTGATCGTTCGCAACTGAACGCGCCGCGAATGAACGAGGGGATGAGCGAAGGCCCACAGCCTTCGCTCATCCCCTCTGTCGTTCTCGCTCCCCGCGACCGAATCAGGTCGACGCGACGGCTCGCTCGGCCGCCGGCACGGGTCGGCGCAGCCCCAACGCCGCGCCGATCGCGATGCCGAGCCCGATCACGCCGAGCGACGCCATCACACTGGGCGGCTTGATGGTCATGTCGAACGCCACGGCCATCGCGATCATCGTGTTGATCCCGGGAAGCGCGGTGATGAGGGCTGGTGGAACGACCTTCGGCGCCGGCGCGTCGAGGCCTTTAGCGGCGGCGATCTGCTGGAGCATGGCTCCGAGCGCCTTGCCCTTCATCCCGAGATATGTCCCGCTCGCGAAGAGCAATACGCTGCCGACGATCCCCGCCGTCACGAAGCCCGAGCGCCAGACATCGGGTTGAAAGCGGCTGAGCATCGCGCCGCCACTGAGCACGAAGCCGACGAGAGCGAGCGGAAACAGGCGCGACGTGCCGACCAGCACGTTGTGCCAGTCGAGTGCTTCGCCGATCGTGCGAGCCCGGGCCCGACGCGCCACGGCGAGCTTCGTGACGCCGGTGGCGCCTGACGCGACCACCAGGGCCAGCAGATGTATGAAAAGAGAAATGTGATAGAGATCCATTGTCGTAACCATTCAGAGCGAGGCGAGACGACGCCAGCGTAAGAATCAGGACGGTCTGGTGACAACGGATCGTCGGCGCGCGTGGTTTCACGCTGCCGGCGTTCGACCGGTTCCGCCGCTCGACGCTGCTCATCCCCACACAGTCAAGCCTTGCCGCCCCAGCCGTTGCGGGTATGGTACGTCTCGCAGGTACCGGATTCCATCGTTCAGGAGAATTGGATGTCGATCTACACGATCATCGACAAGTGCCCGCTCCCGATTGGCGCGCACCTGGTGCAGGGCCACGTCAAGGAAGGCAACGCCAAGTTCAACGCGGAGAAGAGCTACTTCACCGACGAATCGGGCAACGCGGTGGCGTTCGAGCCCGCGGTCCAACTGCTGATCAAGGCGAAGGACGCGGCCGCCAGGATCTCGACGTTGAGCAAGGACCAGTCGAAGTCGATCACCAACGTCAACGGCACGGTGCACGCGATCAAGGCCGACCCGGGGAAGTACGGCTTCGCGGTATCGTGGGGCAAGCGCGTCGGTACCGACGGCGACACGCGCGGCGAGTGCAAGTGGATCTGCCTCTTCGTCACGACGCAGCTCACGGGCGGCCGACATCAGTGGGTCACGGCGTATCCGGCGACGGAGAACTACGTCACCCGTCACAAGGTGTAACTCGAGGCCCGATCGCGCTGGCGAACGTGAAACGGGCCGGATCTCGTGAGAGACCCGGCCCGTTCGACCATCGGAGTGCCGCGTGGGTTACTCGTTCGAGCCGACGCGGAGCCGCTCGATTCGCTTCGACTTCGCCGGCGCGTTGTAGACGCGCAGCGTCACGATCTCGCCGGTCTTCACCTTGGAGAGCGCGGCGCGCAGCTCGTCCGGCGTCGTGACCGCCGTGCCTTCGACGGACATGATGATGTCCGGACCGCCGGCGTTCGGCGTGGCCAGATGGCTGGCCGCCGCGCTGCCGTCCTGTGTGCCCGTGACGAGCACGCCCTTGACGTCGGACGGGAGACGGAGCTCGCGCGCCGTCTGCGCGTCGATCGCCGTCACGCTCGCGCCCAGGGCGTGGAGCGCCGAGCCCCTGGCGTCGTCGTCGCGCGACGCGTCATCCTTCGAGGCGGTGGCCGCCGCCGGTCCGCCGACGCGCTGGAGCGGCACCTTGATCGTGCTACGCTGGCCGCCCTTGCGAGCCACCTCGACCGAGACCATGTCGCCCGGCTTCCGGAACGCGATCATCTCCTGCAACTGAGCAACGTAGTCGACCCGCTTGCCGTCGACCGACACGATCACGTCGCCCGGCTGGATGCCGGCCTTCCGCGCCGGCGACGACTCGTCGCCGAAGTCCTGCACGAGCACGCCGCGCGTCTCGGGCAGACCGACGTACGCCGCGTCATCGGTGCTCGCGTCGCGCACCTGCACGCCAAGCGCCGCACGCTCGACCCGGCCGTTCTTGATCAACTGATCCATCACCGCGCGCGCGAGATTGATCGGCACCGCGAAGCCGTAGCCCGCGTTGTACCCCGTCGGGCTCTCGATCGCGCTGTTGATGCCGATGACCTCGCCCCGCACGTTCACGAGCGGACCGCCCGAGTTGCCGGGGTTGATCGCCGCGTCCGTCTGGATGAAGTCCTGGATCGACTGCTCGTTGCGGCCGGGCAAGCCGAGCGCCCGCCCCTTCGCGCTGATGATGCCCTGGGTCACGGTGAAGGTGAGATTCTCGCCGAGCGGATTGCCGATCGCGAGCACCCATTCGCCGACGCGGGAAGCGTCGCTGTCCGCGAGCGGCGCCGCGTTGAGGTTCTTCGCATCGATCTTGATCACGGCGACGTCCGTGCTCGGATCGCGGCCGATCACCTTCGCCTTGAATTCGCGGCGGTCGAGCAGCCGCACACGCACTTCGCTCGCGCCGTCGACGACGTGGTTGTTCGTCAGGATGTAGCCGTCGTTCGAGACGATGAAGCCCGATCCGGACGCGATACCGCCACCGCGCGGACGCGGAGCGTCATCCATCTCGCCGTCGCCGCCCATCATGCCACGCAGCATATCACGGAACTCCGGCGGCACCTGGTCGAGGCCGGGCGCCTGTCCGCGCTGGCGTTGCGCGCGATTGGCCGCCGGCTGCGCGTCCTGCCGCGCGGTGATGTATACGACGCTCGGCTTGATGCGCGCGGAGATCGTCGCGAACGCGTCGCTGAGCTCCTCGAGCTTCGCTACGGACGAGCCGGTCGCGCTGGGCCGTCTGGCTGAAGTCGTGTCGATGCCGACGGGCCCGGACGCCGCGTGCAATGCGTCGGGATACTGCGCCGCGGCGAGGGCCCCGGCGACCGCGAGCGCGGTGACGGCAACGGCCGATCCCGCACCCCACCGGGGACGCTTGATGGGATTCATGGAACAAACTCCTGGCAAAACATTTTTCGTGGATTGTCGCCGGCGTCGATGCGCCGGCGGAACGGCAACGTGACGTTATACACACTCACCGGCGCGGCGTGCCGTCGCGCGCTATTCAGATTTCATGATGCGGGTTGGGCGAACGCAGCCGTGGTGCGCATCGGCACACCAGTTGCCGCCGGTCGCGAACCGGTCGCGCATGCGACTCTCGCGCTGTATCGACACTCGTCTCATGGAGGCGCAGCACATGGCTCAGGACAATCCACGCACGAACGACCAACCCCGGTCCCGGTCCGAAGCGTCCTCGACCACGGCCCAGCGCGGCAACGACGCCGCCACCCGCCCGGATGAGCGCGAGCGCGCCATCGACACGGCTCGCGAGCGGGGCAACCGAAGCGGAGGTACCGGCCTCACGCGATCCGGCGGTCAGGGAAGGATCTTCGGCTCCGGTCGGTTCAACGACCCGTTCTCCGTCATGCAGCGAATGGCCGAGGACATGGACCAGCTGTTCGATCAGTTCGGCTTCGGGCGGATGGGGCTTGGCCTCACGCCCTCGTTCCGCGGGATGACTCGCAACGGTGGCTCGGCGCCGAATGCCTCGGCGTGGAGCCCGCAGGTCGAGATGAAGCAGCGCGGCGACAGGCTCGTCATCCGCGCCGACGTGCCGGGGGTCAAGAAGGAGGACCTGCGCGTCGAAGTCGAGAACGGCGTGCTCACACTCTGCGGGGAGCGGAACGAGGAGAAGAGCGAGGAGCGCGAGGGCTTCTACCGGAGTGAGCGCAGCTACGGCGAGTTCTATCGAGCGATCCCCCTTCCTGAAGGAGTGGACGAGGAGAACGTCGAGGCAACCTATCGCGACGGCGTCCTCGAGGTGTCGTTCCGCGCCCCCAAACGCGCGAATCCGCAGTCGAAACAGATCCCGGTCCGGTAGCATCCTATCCCGGGCGAAGACGCTTCTCACGACGGCGTTCGCCGCGAAGGCGGGCGCCGCCATTCTCCGACGACCAGCGATGACCCATGAGCGCGACCCGTCGAAGTCCTTCCGCTCGCGCGCGGCCGAACTGGGTCTCGCGGTCGTGCTGCTGCTTCGCGCCGCAAACGCGATGGTTCTGTCGATGTGGCTCATGAGCGCGACACCGGGGTGGCGGGAGCTCTTTCACGGCATCGCGGTCTACGCCGTGAGCGACGGCCTCCTGGGCTTCGTCGCGACCGGCCTGGTTGCCGCGTCGCGCTTTCGCGGCGGTCCGGCCGTGCTGACGCTCGCCACGTTCGGCGACGCATTCGTGCGCGCGGCCCTGGGCGTCACGCTGCTCCTGGTTCCGACGGTCGCCGAACTGCCCATGACGGCCGTGTCGCTGTTCGGCGCTGTGGGAGGATGCGCCGCGGTCCTCGGCATCGCCGGCATCGTCTCGTGGGCGGTCGCGCATCATCGCCGTCGCGGCCGCTCGTTCGCGTACGAAGCACTCTTCGATCCCATTCCGGTGATCGCGCTCGTGTCGATCGCCGCCGGTGCGTGGCTGGTCGTCACGTCGCCGGCCACGGCGGCGCAACTGCGCCTGCTCGTTACGACCGCCGGGGTCGTCATCGCAGCCGGCTTCGCGACGGCGGGACTGGCCAGCGCCGCTACGGCCCTGCGTCCCGGCCGCGGTGGCCCCGAAGGATGATCGCCTGCTCCGCGGCCGCGATATTCCGGCGCGTGCGATCGATGGCGTCGACGTTCACCGAGATCGAATCGATCCCCCATTCGACCAGCCGTTCGGCATACTCGGCATGCACGGACGGCGCCTGGCCGCAGATGGAGCAGGTCAGGCCGAGACGCCGGGATTCGCGAATGATCGACTGGATGGCGGCCAGCACGGCGCCGTCGCGCTCATCATAATCCTGTGACAGCAGTTCGCTGTCGCGATCGACGCCGAGCATGAGCTGGGTGAGATCGTTCGAACCGATCGACACGCCGGAGATGCCCAGACGCGCATAGGCCGGCAGATGATGGACGACCGACGGCACTTCGGCCATGATCCAGCGCTCCAGCCGCGGATCGTCGCCGAGCGGGCTCGCGTCGACGAGCTTGAGACAACGCTCGAGCTCGAGCGGCCTGCGCACGAAGGGCAGCATCAGATGCAGATTCTGATGTTCGCGGCGCACCATCGCGAGCGCGGCCAGCTCCAACCCGAACAGTTCCGGCTCCTTCGTGTAGCGAAAGCATCCCCGATATCCGATCATCGGGTTGGCCTCGGCGCCTTCATGCTCCTCGCCGCCGCGCAGGCCGCGAAACTCGTTCGACCGGAAGTCCATGGTGCGGTAGACCACGGGGCGCGGCGTAAAGGCTTCGGCGAAGGTCCGCAGTCCGTCGGCCATGCGGCTCACGAATTCGTCACCGCGCTTCTCGGCCAGGAACACGGCCGGATGGGTTTGATCCAGCGCCTCGAGCATCATGAACTCGGCGCGCAAGAGGCCGACCCCGTCGACGTCGAGTGCCGCGACCGTCGCTGCCCGACGCGGTTCGGCCAGGTTGACGTAGAGGCGCGTGGCCGTGACGAGCGACACCTTCGACGCTCTCGGACGTGCGCCGGATGCGTCTGCCCCTGTCGACTGGCCGGCGGGCGGCGTGGGCTCGGCCTTTCCTCGAACGACCGTTCCCGCGCTGCCATCCACGGTCACGACTTCGCCATCGCTTAACCGCGACGTCGCATCGCGCGCCCCCACGATGCACGGAAGGCCGAGCTCGCGGGCGACGATCGCCGCGTGCGACGTCATCCCTCCCGAATCGGTGACGATCGCCGCCGCGCGCCGCATGACCGGCACCCAATCGGGAGACGTCATCCGCGTCACCAGGACGTCGCCCTGCTGCATCGACGTTTCGTCGTGCGACGACTCGAGCCGTCGCACCGGGCCGCTCGCCCGGCCCGGACTCGCCCCCAACCCTCGGACGAGCACTTCGCCGTCGTCTGGCGCTTTCGCCTCGCGGCTCGGCTCCGCGTTCCCGAGCGTGGTGATCGGACGGCTCTGGGTGAGGTATACCGTGCCGCGCTCGACGGCGAATTCGATGTCCTGCGGCCGCCCGTAGTGCTGCTCGGCGCGGCGAGCGAGCGTGCCGATCGCCCGCAACTCGTCCGCACTCAACACCGGAGTCGTCGCCCTCGCGTCGTCGGTGAGATCGTGTTGCTCGGTGGTCTGGGTCTCCTCATTCCAGGCCAGCAGGAATTCCTTTCTCGCGACCGTCGACTCGATCACCTCGAGCGACTGCTTGTCGAGTACGTGTCGGTCGGGCGTCACGGCGCCCTGCACGATGGCCTCGCCGAGGCCCCATACGGCCTCGACGACGATGCGCGACGGATCGTGCGTCGCCGGATCGGTGGTGAAGACGACGCCAGATTTGTCGGAATCGAGCATTCTCTGCACGACCACCGCGACGGGCATTTCCGGGGGGAGCTTCTGCGTGAGCCGATAGAACAACACCCGCGCGTTGAACGTCGAGGCCCAGCAGGCCTTCACGGCCTCGAGCACCCCGTCCTTCCCGTGCACGTTGAGGAAGCTCTCGAACATGCCCGCGAAGGAGAACTGCGCCGTGTCCTCTGCCGTGGCGGAGGATCGCACGGCGACCCGCGCGGCCGCCTTCCCGCTCCCCGCAAGCGCGTCGTACGCCTGCCCGATCTCGGCGGCCAGATCGGGCGGCATATCGGCCTGGACGAGCAGGGCTCGCAACGTTCGCGCGCTGCGCTCGAGAGCACTCGGGTCATCGGGCGCGACGCGCGCCAGTTCCCGCGCGATGCGCTCGCCCAATCCGTTGCCGTCGCGAAAGCGGGCGTACGCATCGACGGCGATGACGAAGGCGTCGGGTACCGGGAGGCCGGCCGAGAGCATCTCGCCAAGATTGGCGCCCTTGCCACCCACCGTTTCGACGTCCGTGCGACGCAGATCCACCAATTGCCGCACGAGGGCACCAGAGCGATCGAGCACGTTGGTCATCGCCGGATACTCCGATACGAATGAACTCACACCGACTGCGCACGCCGAACGGTCGCTTGCAAGCGGGGCGCCCGGCGTCGGCGAGTTTGGAGATTTCTGTCGGGAAATCTTCGCAACTGGGCGCGGTGCGCCGTCTCGCGCGCGCTGCGGTTGACAAATGGCACCCAGAGCCACAACCTACTAGAAATCTAGTTGTCGTCGCCTCCCTCTCCCAGTCCGATGACGCGACTCCTCGCCGCCTGCCTGGCCGCTGCGCTCGTATCGCCCCCATCGCTCGCCTTCGCGCAGACGCCCGTCCGGCCACACATCATCCAGGGGCGCGTCACGAGCGACAGCGGCGGCCCCATCGCTCGCGCCGACGTCATCGTCACCATCGCCCCGTCCGCCGAGGTCGTCACGGGCGCGACCGACGCCGCCGGGGCGTACCGCGTCAACATCGCGAATGCCACCGGCGAGTACATCCTCAACATCTCCGCCCTCGGGTTTCGCCCCTTTCGCCAACGGGTGACCATTGGGGCCGGCGACAGCGTCGCCACGGTCGACGCGAAGCTCGCGGCGAGCGTCCAGCAGGTGGCCGCCGTCCGCGTACAGGCGACGCGGCCGCGGCCATCGCGCTCACTCGGCGCCGATGGATCGCTGGGCACCGACCCGACCAACAAGACCGTGGACGGCGTGACCAACGCCCTGCCCCCCGAGCTTCAGGGGAATCTGGACGCGATGGCGTCGCTGATTCCGGGCTACACGGCGACGAGCGGCGGCTTCTCCGCGTTCGGTCTTGGCGCCGACGCGAATATGAAAACGCTCAACGGCATGAACTTCGGCGGCGACGCTCTGCCGCGCGACGTCGCGACCTCGACGCGCTACCTGTCGTCGCCGTGGGATCCGACGCGCGGCGGCTTCAGCGGAGCCCTCGCCTCGATGACTGTCAATCGCGGCACGAACATCACCCAGGCGCGCGGGCACGTGACGCTGGACGCGCCGCCGCTGCAGGTCGGGGACCCGATCGCGTCGCGCTACGGCCAGACGGTCACGACGGTGCAAGCGGGCGGGGCAAAGTCCGGCGCCCTCTCGCTCGACAAGTACTTCTACAACCTCGGCGGCTCCGCGACGATGACTCGAGCGCCGGTGTCGTCGCTGCTCGACTTCGACGCCGACGCGCTCGCCCACGCGGGGATCTCGCCCGACTCCGCTGTCCGGCTCACCCAGCTGCTGGCCGCTCACGGCATTCCTTTCACCCGAGGCGGCATCCCGGACCAACGCACCACTCTCTCGGCGAACTTCATCGAGCGGTTCGACTATGCGCTTCCGAATCCACCTCCTGGGACCACGCCGCTGCCGCAGTGGAACGTCGTCGTACTTGGCAACTATTCGGAGACGCGATCGGCATCACTGTCGCCGACGTCGCTCCCCGCGACGACCGGCAAGACCAGCAACGGCGGCGCGCAGGTGCAGGGGCTCTACTCGCGCTACTTCGGCAAGTTTGGCGACTACGTCAACGAGACCGCGCTGGCGCTCTCGTACAACGAGCAGCGCGGCACACCGTATCTGGCGCTCCCAAGCGGGAACGTGCTCATCGCCTCGAGTCTGGCGGGCGCGGGGCCGACCATCGGCTCCCTGGCGTTTGGCGGCAACAGCGCCTTCGCGCGCGACAACCGCGTCCTGGCGATCGACGCGAACAACCAGACGTCGTTTCTCATCAATGGGCAGGCGTCGCTGCCGGCCACGCTCTACTTCCAGTCGCGGTACGAGCACTACGACCAGACGCTCAGCGCAAACCGTCTCGGCTCGTTCAGCTACGCGTCGCTCGGCGACCTGTCGGCGAACCGCCCGGCGTCGTTTTCCAGAACGCTGAATGCGCCGACACGGAGCGGCGGCGAATGGCTCGGGGCCGCTGCCTTGGGTGCCACGTACAACACGACGCAGTTCGTGGTCACCGGTGGCGCTCGGATCGACGCGAACGTGTTCACCGGAATCCCCGCGTACAACGCCGCGCTCGAGCAGGCGTTCGGTGTTCGCAACGATCGCGCGCCGAACTCCGTGGCGGTCAGCCCGCGCGTGGGTTTCAACTGGTACTACAAGACGAAGGCGCCTCAGCTCAGCATGTTCGTCTCCCCGTACTCGCAGACCATTCGCGGCGGCCCGTCGATCCGCGGCGGCATCGGGGAATTCAGAAACTACCTGCGAAGCGATCTCCTCTCGGACGCCATTGGCACGACCGGCCTGCCGGGGGGCACGGAACGACTCCTGTGCACCGGTCCCGCGGCGCCGATTCCGGATTGGGAGGTCTATCTCGAGAATCCGGGGTCGGTCCCGAGCACCTGCGTCGACGGCAATGCCGCCTTCGCGGACACCGCACGCACCGCGATCCTCATCGATCCATCGTACCGGCCGATGCGGTCGTGGCGTGGAACGCTGGGCTGGACGAACACGATCCTCGGCAACTATCTCGCGATCGACGGCACGTATGCGTTGAACCTGAACCAGCCGGGGATTCGCGATCTCAACTTCGCGGGTGTGCCGCAGTTCTCGCTGTCGAACGAGGCCAATCGCCCGGTATATGTGCCGGCGTCGAGCATCGTCGGGTCGACGGGCAGCGCTTCGGCCGTCGCGTCTCGCAAGGCGGCGTCGTTCAGCCGCGTGAGCGATCGCGTATCGGATCTGAGGGGTGATACGCGCCAGCTCACCGTGTACCTGCTGCCCGCGGTTCCGCTGCGGGTCGGCTACCTGAGCCTCGGCTACACCTACTCCGATGCGCGGATGCAGGCGCGCGGTTTCGACCAGGGCACGGCGGCCGATCCGCGCACCGTCGAGTGGGCGCACGTCGCCGGTCAACCGAGCCACCAGTTCATCCTGCAGGCGGCGCGGAGCCTCTTCTGGCGGATCGGATTCACGACCGCGGTGAAGGTGTCGTCCGGCCTGCGATACACGCCGATCGTGGCGGGCGACGTGAACGGCGACGGTTGGTCCGGCGATCGCGCTTTCATCTTCGACCAGACGACGGCGCCCGATGTCGAGGTGGCGCAGGGCATGCGCGAGCTGATGACCAACGGGTCGCGCTCGGCGCGCGATTGCCTCACCGCGCAGCGCAACGCCATCGCGGGACGCAACAGTTGCGTCGGACCGTGGAGCGCGACGATGAACGCGAGCCTCCTGGCGTCGAACATCCCGCGGACCGCCAATCGGCTCAGCGTCTCGTTGAACCTCGCCAATCCGCTCGGCGGCATCGATCAACTGCTGCACGGCAGCGACCGATTGCGCGGGTGGGGCGCGACGCCCATTCCCGACGGCACGCTCTACCAGATTCGCGGCTACGATCAGACTGCGCAGCGCTACATCTATCAGGTCAATCCGCGTTTCGGAAACACGAATCCCGCGCTGAATACGTTCCGATCGCCGTTCCGGATGACGCTCGACATCCGGATGGCGCTCGGGCCGAACGCGCAGCAGCAGGCCGTCGCGCTCAACATGCGCATCAAGCCACCGCTCGCCGGCACGCGCGCATCCGCGGACACCATTCTCAATCGCTACGTCTGCGGCAACGGCAGCGGCGCGAACGGCTACTCGGACATCTATCGCTATCTGCTGCGTTTGTCGGATTCGCTCGCGCTGTCACGCGATCAGTCCGAGAAGATGCAAGCGCGGCAGAAATTCATGCGAGCGAAGGCGGACAGCGTGTATGGCGTGCTCGCGAACTATCTCGCCGCATTGCCGCCCGACTACAGTGTCAAGGATGCCGCGCAGCACGTGACGGATACGGAAACCGCCATGTGGAAGCTCATCTACGGCGAATCAACTTTCCTCGAGGAGCTGTTGACGAACGGTCAGATACGGCTGTTGCCGATGCCGATCTTCAACATGGTCACGACGACGACGCCGAACTACAACGGGCGATTCTATTTCGGGCGCGCGTGTAGTTGACGCGCCTACGGGCGGCCGCGCCGTGTGAAGGCTAGAGCGCCTGGCCGCCCGATACGTCGATCCGCTGCCCGTTGATCCACCGCCCGCCCTCGGACAGGAGCGCCGCAACCGCGAGACCGATGTCGTCGGGCTGCCCCACTCTGCCGAGTGCCGTGATGCCGGCGATGGTCCGGTTGATGTCGGCGTTGTCGCGGACGCGGCCGCCGCCGAAGTCCGTGGCGATCGCTCCGGGAGCGATGACGTTCGCCGTGATGCCGCGCGGGCCGAGCTCCTTCGCGAGATAGCGGGTGAACGTTTCGACGGCCGCCTTGTTCGCCGCGTAGACCGCGCTTCCAGGATTCGTCATGCGCGCGAGCCCCGACGACACGTTGAGGATGCGGCCACCGTCGGCGATCATCGGAAGCAGGCGCTGGGTCAGGAAGAAGGTGCCCTTGAAATGGATCGACACGATCTCGTCGAACTGTTCCTCCGTGGTGTCGACGATGTTGGCGTAGAGCGCGACGCCGGCATTGTTGATCAGAAAGTCGAAGCGCGTGCGGCCGAAGCGGGTCTCGAGCACGCGTTCGAGCTCGGTCGCGAAGGCGCCGAAGCTCGCGGTGTTCGCGACGTCGAGCCGTAGCATTGCTGCCTTACGCCCTTTCGCCTCGATCTCCTTCGCGACCGCGGCTGCTTCGTCGCCGTTGTTCCGGTAGGTCCCGATGACGTGGACGCCCTGGGCCGCGAGGTGCAGCGCCATGCTGCGCCCCAGGCCGCGGTTGGCTCCGGTGATCACCACGATTCTCGTATCCATCAGACTGACCCCTCGGTGTGCGTTGCCGTGATTGATTGCCACGCGTAGGATCGGCTGGATACTTTCCAATGGAAAGTAGGCACCCAAAAGTGCCGTAGTTACCGAATGGAGAGTGTCATGCCTGCGACGCGAAAGAAGCCCGGAAAACCCGCCGTCAAGCCGCGCGTCGTCCCGCCGGCGCCGCACACCCCCGAGGACGCCGATCCTCGGGTCGACGCGCTCGTCCACGAGCTGATCGGGCGCGTCGCCGACAAGTGGACGATGATCGTTCTCGAGGTGCTCGCGGAACACGGCGAGGTTCGCTTCTCGACGCTGGCGAAGCTGGCCGGCGGCATCAGTCAGAAGATGCTCACACAAACGTTGCGTCAGATGGAGCGCGACGGGCTGGTCGTCCGCACCGTTCATCCGGTGATTCCACCGAGAGTGGAGTATCGGCGAACCGATCTGGGCGACACGCTCGGGCTGGCGTTCTGCGGTGTATGGGAGTGGGCGGCGAAGAATCGCGAGCGTGTGGACGCCGCACGCGCCGAGTTTGATCGGCGGACGGCAGGCCAGGTCGGAGGAGCGTCCGAATGACGATCGTCCCGGAGCCGCGCGATGCGCTCGCGGCAGAAATCGACCTGCTCGCTCGGATCTGGTATGACGGGTGGCAGGATGCGCACGCCGCCATTCTCCCCGAGGAGCTCGCACGCGACCGGACCCTGGAGAGCTTCAAGGAGCGGCTGCGGACGTCGCTCGCCACGGTCCGCGTGACCGGCTCGCCGGGATCGCCGACCGGCTTCTGCATGACCAAGGGAGATGAGCTCTATCAACTCTACGTTTCGGCGGACGCACGCGCCACCGGAACCGCCCGCGCCCTGATCGCCGACGCGGAGCGCCGGATCGCTCGACGCGGCTTCGATGTCGCGTGGCTCGCGTGTGCGATCGGAAACGATCGCGCCGCTCGGTTCTACGAGAAGTCGGGGTGGAGGCGCGCGGGAACGGTAGTCAGCGAGCTCGAAACCCGAGCCGGCCCGTTTCACCTCGAGGTGTGGCGCTACGAGAAGCCCCTGCCCCCAACTCCTTTCTGACGCGCCCCTCGAGTCCGCCCCGGAATCAGCGACGCGCCGTCGAGCGTGCCCTGGGCTTGCGGCTCGCGACCATCGTGTCGACGAGCTTCACGAGGTGCTCACCGACGCGCTTCATGCCGATGCACTGCAGGCAGGACTTCGCGCCCTCGAGCAGAAAGAAGAACTGATCCGCCGAAAGGTCGGGGTTCTCGAACTCGGCCTGGCGGCACAGCTCGAGGATTCGCGCGTGCTCGCGGACGCGGTGATCGTCGATCACGCGGCGTGCCGGATGATCCGTCTCGGGCAGTTCGGCGAGCGCGTTGAGCAGCGGTGACCCGCGCTCCTCGATCTCGGCGAACTTCTCCGCCGTTCGACGGCTCCAGTCGACGAGCTGCCCCACAGGGTCGTCCGGATGCTCGGCGACGAGCTCGTCCCAGATCCGGTCTTTTTCGGCGATGATCCCGCGGACCCACTCCGCCACGAGCTCGTCCTTCGACGGGAAGTGGCGGTAGAGCGTCATCTTGTTCGTGCCCGCCGCCTCGGCGATCGCTTCGACTCCGACGCCGCGAATGCCCTGCCGCCGAAACAGATCGTCGGCGGCCGCAAGGATGCGCTGGCGGGGAGGTTGGGGATTCGTCGTGACCATCGGTTTATGAACCCTCGGCGGCAATGACGCGCGGTTGCCCTTGACTGCGGGTGTTACCGGTCAGTAACATATCCCATGTTACCGATCGGTACCACTGTTTGTTCCATCGCTCAGTGGCCGGTTGGAAAGCCAGCGACCCCTTGCCACCGAGCCCCTAATAATGAGTCATATCGCGCACCGCAGCACCAGTGTCCTGGCCGGGTTTCTCGTCGCGCTCGGCGCCTGCAGCAAGCCGCAGCCGGCGCCGGCCACGCCGGAAGTCACCGTCGCCCCCGCGATCAACGAGCAGGTCACGGAGTGGGACGAGTTCACAGGGCATCTCGAGGCGGTTCAATCCGTCGAGGTACGTCCGCGGGTTTCGGGGTTCATCCAGCGGATCGCATTCCCCGAAGGCGCCTTCGTTCGACAGGGCGACGTCCTGGTCACGATCGATCCGCGCCCGTACGAAGCCGAAGTCGCCAGAACCGAAGCTGAGCTCGAGCAGGCGCGCACGCGTGAGCAGCTCGCCGAGCAGGAGTTGGAGCGCGCCAAGCGTCTCGTCGGGACGCAGGCGATCTCGCGCGAGGAGTTCGACTCGCGCACGAGCACACTCGCCGAGGCTGGCGGCGCCGTCCGCGCCGCGGAAGCGGCGGTGCGAAACGCGAAGCTGAACCTCGATTGGACGACGGTTCGCGCGCCGATCTCGGGGCGCGTTGGCCGAGCGGAGATCACCGCGGGCAATCTCGTCCAGGGTGGAGCGCAGGGCGCGTCGCTGCTCACCACCATCGTGTCGCTCGATCCGGTCTACGTCTACTTCGACTCCGACGAGCAGGCGTACCTGAAGTACATCGCGGCGGACCGTCACCGCGACGGCGATCGCTCGGTGCAGGTGGCGGTGGCCGGCGAAAACGGCTTCCCGCACGAAGCGACGCTCGACTTCGTCGACAACAAGCTCGATCGCTCGGCGGGAACGATCCGCGTTCGCGCGGTGCTTCCGAATCCGAACGGCACGTTCGCGCCCGGGCTGTTCGCCCGCGTTCGCCTCGCGAATGGCGCGCGCAAGTCGGCGACGCTCGTGCAGGACCAGGCGATCGGCACGGATCAGGATCGCAAGTTCGTGCTCGTCCTCAAGCCCGACAGCACCGTCGAGTATCGCGCCGTGACGCTCGGCCGAGTGCAGGATGGGCTGCGCGTCGTGCAGTCTGGCGTGGAGCCCGGTGAGCACATCGTCGTGAACGGGCTCCTGCGCGTGCGTCCGGGGATGAAGGTCTCCGCGAAGACGACGACGATGCTCGCGATGAAGTAGCTCGTGGTGCGGGGTCGGGGGCAGGGAGGTGGGAGTGACCGAGGGCTGAGTAACGCCTCCCACCTCCCTGCTCCATCCCCCTACCCGCTCGCCGCGCTTACAATTTCTCTAATACAACAGAGCCAACAATGCGCTTCTCGCGCTTCTTCATCGACCGCCCGGTCTTCGCGATCGTGCTGTCGCTCGTCATTCTCGCGGGTGGACTCCTGTCGATCGGCGCGCTGCCGATCAGCGAGTACCCCGAGGTGGCTCCGCCGACCATCACCGTGCGCGCGGTCTATCCCGGCGCGAATCCGACGGTGCTCGCGCAGACCGTGAGCACCCCGCTCGAGGATGCCATCAACGGCGTCGAGCACATGCTCTACATGTCGTCGCAGGCGACCGCCGACGGCGTGCTCAATCTCACCGTCACCTTCGAGATCGGCACGGACGTCGATCTCGCCCAGGTGCAGGTACAGAACCGCGTGGGACAGGCGCTCGCCCGCCTACCCGACGAAGTGCGCGCGCTCGGCGTCGTGACCGAGAAGCGCTCGCCCGATCTCACGATGGTCGTGCACCTCGTGTCGCCCGACGGCCGGTACGACCCGGTCTACCTGCGCAACTACGCGATGCTCAACATCAAGAACGAGCTGTCGCGACTGCCCGGCGCGGGCCAGGTGCTGGTGTTCGGCGCCGGCGATTATGCGATGCGCGTGTGGCTCGATCCGAGCAAGGTGGCGGCGCGCGGCCTGTCGGCGGGCGACGTCGTGCAGGCCATTCGCGAGCAGAACCTGCAGGTCGCCGCCGGCGTCGTGGGCGGCCAGCCGATGCCGGAGAAGGTGGCGTATCAGTTGACGGTGACCGCCAAGGGGCGACTCACCAATGAAGCAGAGTTCGGCAACATCATCGTGAAGGCGGGCGCGAACGGCGAGGTGACCCGGCTGCGCGACGTCGCCCGGATCGAGCTGAGCGCGGGCGACTACGGACTGCGCGCCCTGCTCGACAACAAGAATGCGGTGGCGATCGGCATCTTCCAGGCGCCCGGCTCGAACGCGCTGGCGCTCTCCGATGCCGTCCGCGACAAGATGGCCGAGCTCAAGACGCGCTTCCCGCAGGGGATCGACTGGGCGGCGGTCTACGATCCGACGGTGTTCGTGCGCGACTCAATCCATGAGGTCATTCGCACGCTGCTCGAGGCGACACTCATGGTCGTCATCGTGGTCGTGCTGTTCCTCCAGACGTGGCGCGCGTCGGTGATTCCGCTCGCCGCGGTGCCGGTCTCGATCGTCGGCACGTTCGCGGTGATGCTCGCGTCGGGGTTCTCCATCAACACGCTGTCGCTGTTCGGGATGGTGCTCGCGATCGGCATCGTCGTCGACGACGCGATCGTCGTCGTCGAGAACGTGGAGCGACACATCGAAGAGGGGTTGTCGCCCCTCGAGGCCAGCTACCGGGCGATGGAGGAAGTGAGCGGTCCGATCATCGCGATCGCGCTCGTGCTGTGCGCGGTGTTCGTTCCCGTCGCGTTCATCAGCGGCCTCACGGGACAGTTCTACCGGCAGTTCGCGCTGACGATCGCGTTCTCGACGCTCATCTCGGCGTTCAATTCGCTGACGCTGTCCCCCGCGCTCGCCGCGCTGCTCCTCAAGCCGCACGACGCCCCGCAGGACGCGCCGACACGAGTGATGAACCGCGCGCTCGGCTGGCTGTTCGGTCCGTTCAATCGCGCGTTCGCCCGGCTCTCCGAGCGATACGGCGCGTTCACCGGGCGGATCACGCGCCGCACCGGAATCGCCATCGCCGTGTACGCAGGCCTCGTCGCGCTCGGCGTCGCCGGATTCGCGCGCGTGCCGTCGGGCTTCGTGCCGACGCAGGACAAGCAGTACCTCGTCGCCGTCGCGCAGCTTCCCGACGCCGCGTCGCTCGATCGCACCGACGCCGTCGTGCGTCGGATCGGCGAGATCGCGCTGCAGCAGCCGGGGATCGATCACGCCATTCAGTTCCCGGGCCTCTCGGTGACCTTCGCGAACAAGCCCAACTCGGCGGTCATCTTCCTGGGGCTCAAGCCGTTCGAGGAGCGCACCACGTTCGAGACGAGCGTGGGCGGGATTCTGGCGTCGTTGAACCAACAGTTCGCGTCGATCCAGGACGCCTACGTCGGCGTCTTCCCTCCCCCGGCGGTCAACGGGCTCGGAGCGATCGGCGGGTTCAAGATGATGCTGGAGGATCGCGCGGGGCTCGGTGACTCGGTGCTCTACGCGACGACCCAGGCGCTGCTCGCTCGAGCGTATCAGACGCCGCAGCTCACCGGCCAGTTCACGAGCTTCCAGATCAACGTCCCACAGCTCTTCGCCGACGTCGATCGCGACCGGGTGAAGCAGCTCGGTCTTCCCCTCAACGACGTCTTCCAGACGCTCCAGATCTATCTCGGCTCGCAGTACGTGAACGACTTCAACAAGTTCGGTCGCACGTACCAGGTCATCGCGCAGGCCGACGCGCCGTTCCGGTCGACCCCCGAGGCGATCGCGCAGCTCAAGGTGAGAAACCTGGCCGGGCAGATGGTACCGCTCGGCACCGTGCTCGACGTGCAGCAGTCATACGGTCCAGACCAGGTCACGCACTACAACGCGTACCCCGCGGCCGACATCAACGGCAGCGCCGTGCCCGGAGTGAGCGCGGGCGAAGCCGTCCAGCGCATGGAGCAGATCGCGTCCGAGGTGCTGCCGAACGGGATCGGCTTCGAGTGGACCGAGCTCACGTTCCAGCAGAAGGCGGCGGGCAATACGGCGGTACTCGTCTTCCCGCTCTGCGTTCTGCTCGTGTTCCTCGTGCTTGCCGCGCAGTACGAGAGCTGGTCGTTGCCGCTGGTGATCATCATGATCGTCCCGATGTGCCTTCTGTCGGCCATCGCCGGCGTGTGGGTGACGAACGGCGACAACAACGTGTTCACGCAGATCGGCCTGCTGGTGCTCGTCGGCCTTGCCTGTAAGAACGCGATTCTGATCGTCGAGTTCGCGCGCGATCTCGAGCGGCAGGGACGCGACCGTCTGTCCGCCGCGCTCGAGGCGAGCCGGATCCGTCTGCGCCCCATCCTGATGACGTCGTTCGCGTTCATCATGGGCGTCGTGCCGCTGGTCATGGCGACGGGCGCCGGAGCGGAGATGCGGCGCGTCATGGGCATCGCGGTGTTCTCCGGGATGCTCGGCGTGACCTTCTTCGGCCTGCTCTTCACGCCGCTCTTCTACGTGCTCATTCGCGGGTTCGTGGCGCGGACCACCGCGGTCCAGCCCCCCGCGACCGATGGTTACCCGCTGCCGCCGCGCGGTGCTCCGCTCGCGGCCGCTGAAGGAGACATTCATGCGTAATCTCTTATTGCTGTCCCTCGTGCTCGCGGCCTGCGCCCGAGCACCGTATCAACCGCCGACCGTCGCCGTGGCGCCGGCGTATCCGGCCACGCAGTCGGCGCAGATCCGCCCGGCGGTGACGACGACGCCCTTCTGGCACGAGATCCATGACAGCACGCTCAGCACCCTCGTCGCCGAGGCGCTGCGGAACAGCACCGACGTTCGCGTCGCGGAAGCGCGGCTCGACGCCACCCGCGCGTCGCGCCGCCTCTCCGCGTTCGATCTTGCCCCGACGGTGACCGCCGTCGGCAGCGCGCTGCGCTCGCAACAGTCGATGGCGGCGCTGCCCGGCCTCGTTGGCCCACTTCCGAGGCGCGACCTCTACGACGTCGGCTTCGACGCCTCGTGGGAGCTCGACGTCTTCGGGCGGGTTCGGCGGAATGTCGCCGCGCAGAGCGCGATGACGTCGGTCGCCGAGCATTCGCTCGAGGACGTGCAGGTGAGTCTGGCCGCCGAAGTGGCGCGAACCTACTTCGAGTTGCGCGGCGGCCAGCAGCAGCTTGCCGTAGCGCTCCGGAACGCCGAGGTGCAGCGGAAGACCCTCGGCTTGACGGAGGATCGCCTTGCGGCGGGGCGCGGGACCGGCTTCGACGTCGAACGCGCGAAGTCGTCGCTACAGCTCACGCTCGCGTCGATCCCGGGCATCGAAGCGCAGCTCGCCGCGCATCGCAACCGCATCGCGACGCTCCTCGGCCGCCCGCCCGAGGCTGTGCCGTCGGCGCTCGTGGAAAGTGCGGCGATGCCTTCACTCCCCGATTCGGTGACGATCGGCTCGCCGCGTCAGTTGATCCGGCGTCGTCCCGACGTGCAGGCCGCGGAGCGTGCCGTCGCCGCGCAGTCGCTGATGGTTGGCGCGGCCCAGACGGACTATCTCCCGCGCCTCTCGCTCGGCGCGAGCGCCGGCTATACGTCGACGCGCGTCGCGTCCCTCACCGACGCCGGGATGTCGCGGGTGCTGTTCGGACCGTCGATCAGCTTCCCGCTACTGGACCTGGGTCGGGTGCGCGAACGAGTGAGCATGGCGCACGCGTCGGAGAACGAAGCGCAGGCGCAGTACACCGCGACGGTCCTCCGCGCGCTCGAGGAGACCGAGACCGCCGTGACGTCGTACGATCGCGCCCATGAGCGCCTCGGCCTGCTTCGCGAGGCGGTGTCGTCGAGCACGAAGGCACTCGAGCTCGCGCAGCAGCGGTTCGAGGCGGGGCTCACGGATTTCCTGCAGGTGCTCGACGCGCAACGCACGCTGCTCGACGCCGAGAATCAACTCGCCGCCGCGCACGTGCAGGCCGGGACGGCGCTCGTCGCGCTCTACAAGGCCGCGGGCGGAACCTGGTCGATTCCCTGAGCGAGAGGCGCGGGGGCGTCCGTCATCGCGGCGGATGCCCCACCTGCGGCACCGAGCGGTTCAGAAAATCCTCAACCGGCTGGCGCGACCCGGATCCCATCCGCATCGTGTCCATCAGGTTGATGGCGCGGGCGTTGGCAAGTGCCGTCTCGACGGGCACGCCGCGCTCCTGGATGAGGTAGGCGGCCCAGAGGTGGCTCGCGCGCCACGCGACGGTGCAGTGCAGCAGCACCTTGCCGTTCGCCGACCCGACGGCG
>Ga0164243_10000771_pt1 | contig 55853 bp, 45 predicted proteins | sample OricompcompostOP_FD_108781 | JGI IMG/M metagenome (GOLD analysis project Ga0164243, IMG submission 108781) | Organic Plus compost microbial communities from Emeryville, California, USA - Original compost - Organic plus compost (OP) | ecosystem: Engineered > Solid waste > Mixed feedstock >... | reverse complement strand
TGACGATTCCGACGACGCGACGGTGACCCCCATCGGTCGCGGCGCCCGCAAGCCTGCCGGTGGCCGCGGAGGCAAGCGCAAGCTGTCCGAACGGATGGAGGAGCGCTTCAACCGCCGCTTCGAGCAGGAGTGAGGCCCCACCGCGCCCCCTGAGGGCGTCGGTGGCCCCGATACGACTCAGAGACAGAGCCGCGTCCCGTCTCGGGACGCGGCTCTTTGCGTGTATGTCGGACCCGGTACCGCGGCTGCCGGCCCGACGGTACGCGGCCGCCCGCCACGCGTTCCCCCACTGCTCCCCACCGGGAGTCCCCACTTCCCCCCACCTGGGCTCCCCACTTCGCCCCACTCCCGAACAAATGCAGGTCGCAGACGCCTCTCACGTCACATGAGGCTCGGGTGTAACCGCGGTTCGACGTGGTCCGATCGTCGGGACACGCAGATCGACCCCAAAATTTCACCCTTCTGAACTGGGGATTTACTGCCGATGGGAGATTGGGTGGGCACCTGGGGTGGAAAGTGGGGGAAAGTGGGGTACTGTGACAGCACTGGGTGAAGCGATCCGGAGCGTGAATCCCAGGGGCAGGAGGTGTCGACATGTCGTCTGTGCGATTTGTCGGCGAATACCGGCCCAAGTTGGACGACAAGGGGCGACTCACGTTGCCTGCGCGGTTCCGCGACGATCTGGCGGGAGGATTGGTGGTCACGAAAGGCCAGGATCACAGCCTGTCGGTGTATCGGACCGAGGAGTTCGACGCGATCGCGGCGAGGATCGTCGAGGCGTCACGCAGCAACCCCGATCTGCGTGCGTTCCAGCGGACGTTCTTCGCCGGTTCGGAAGAACAGCGGCCGGACGGTCAGGGCAGGATCGTCCTGTCCGCCGCCCATCGGACCTACGCGGGACTGTCCAAGGAATGCGTGGTGTTCGGCGCCTACGACCACGTCGAGATCTGGGATTCGGCCGCATGGGACGAGTACCAGGCCCGGCACGAGGAGGACTTCTCGGCAGCCAACTCGGCCGCGTTGAACGCGGTCCTGTAGCCGAGGGGCCGCAGAAGAGGACCACGGCTTCGGGTGGCACGAGGCCCCGGTCCGGCACGACCCTGGCGTACTTCCCCAACGCCAGGTGCGTGATCGGACCGGGACCCCGCTCCATCCGGAACCCCGGACCCGCACTCTGCGACCCTGCCCGAGACGTCACCTCGGTGACACAGATGGAAGAGCCGACACGAACCTGCCGAACGATCAGGCCGAAACGCCGATGGGGGCCCTCGAGTGGATGACACTGGTGACGACACACGCCGGTCCGGCGAGTTCGGCCACATCCCGGTCATGGGGCGCCGGATCGTCGAACTGCTCACCCCGGCACTGGAATCGGACGAGACCCGCGTCTTCCTCGACGCCACTCTCGGAGCCGGCGGGCACAGCGAACTCATCCTGAACGCCTTCCCGAACGTGCGGGTCATCGGCATCGACCGGGACTCCTCGGCACTCGACATCGCGCGGCGTCGGCTCGAGCCGCACTCGAACCGGATCTCGCTGCACCAGGCGACCTTCCACGAGATCGACGACGTCCTCGCCGAGGCGGGGGAGACGTCGATCGACGCCGCCCTGTTCGACCTCGGGGTCTCTTCGATGCAGCTCGACCAGGCCGGCCGCGGCTTCGCCTACTCCGTCGACGCCCCGCTGGACATGCGGATGAATCCCGACGACCCGCTGACCGCCGCGGACATCCTCAACACCTACTCGCACGGCGAACTGGCCCGGGTCCTCTCCGAGTACGGGGAAGAGCGCTTCGCGGGCAAGATCGCCTCGGCCGTCATCCGGGAGCGGGAGAAGGAACCCTTCACCACCAGCGCACGCCTGGTGGAGCTGCTGTACGCCACCATCCCGGCGGCCACCCGCCGCACCGGAGGGCATCCGGCCAAGCGGACCTTCCAGGCCCTGCGCATCGAGGTGAACCACGAACTCGACGTTCTCCGGGAGGCGCTTCCGGCCGCGCTCGATGCCCTCGTCGTCGGCGGACGGGTGGTGGTCATGAGCTATCAGTCGCTCGAGGACCGGATCGTCAAGCGGGAGTTCGTCGCCCGTACGACGTCGAAGTCGCCGCCCGGGCTTCCGGTCGAACTGCCCGGCATGGCGGCCGAATTCCGTCTCGTGACGCGCGGTGCCGAGCGTCCGGACGAGGAGGAACTGACCAGCAATCCGCGATCCGCCCCGGTGCGGGTCCGGGCGATCGAACGAGTCGAGAAGAAGGGCTGAGCATGACTGTCGCGCAAGAGGCCCCGACGCGCTCGGGCTCACGACGTTCGGAGTCCAGGCGGTCGGACGCCCGCGGTCGGGGCGACGCGGGACGCGGATCACGACGCGGCGCCGCGGCCGGTGACACCCGGCTGTCGCGGCGTGCCCGGATGGAATCCGAGCGGGCCACCCGGTCCAAGGCCGCGCAACGTGCCCTCGATCGCAGGCGCAAGCGCATGGCGGCGACGACACCCGCAACCCGCGGGGGACTGTCGCTGGCCGGGGTGTCGTTCCGGGAACGGTTGCAGCACACGCCTTTCGTCGTCCCGGTGATCGCGCTGCTCGTCCTCGGGCTCGGACTGAGCCTGTGGCTGTCGACGAAGGCGGCGCAGGACTCCTACCGTCTCGGGATCGAGCGGGCGGAGAACCAGGCCCTGATCGACCAGCGGGACGCCCTCAAGCGCGATTACGAGTCAGGCAACTCGGCGCCCGAGTTGTCCCGGGAGGCAACACGTCTCGGCATGATCCCGGCGCAGAACCCGGCCCGGATGATCGTCGACGATCCCCGTCGGCCGCGGATCGTCGGCAAGCCCGCGCCGGCCTCCGGCAAGCCGATGGTGGACCTGAACCCGCAGCCCACCCCGGACCCGACCGAGAAGATCGACCCGAAGCAGGTGGACGACTCGATCGGTCTGGGCGGAAGCGCTGCGGCCGCCCCGGCGAACCCGCCCGCCCCGGCGCCCTCCGGACAGCCGGCGCCGCCGTCGCCCTCCGGACAGCCGGCGCCACCGGTGAACACGCTCCCGCCGACCCCGGGGGCAGGCCAGGCACCTCCGAGCCCGGACCCCCGGTCGCCGGCGCAGCAGTCCCCGGCGCCGCGACCGACGACGCCCGTACCGGCCCCGAACGTGGTGCCCCGCACCTGAGGTGGCGGATGCGCACGGACGAATCGCGAACCACCGAAGCCAAATCCCTGATACGACCCTGAAGCGGTGAAGAATTGACCAGCATGACACGTGCGACCTTCGAGCGAGTCGGCCAGGGGCCGTCCCGCCCGGGACGTCGCCCGGGCCGCGGTTCCGGCGGGAGCGCCGGACGATCCGGATCCGGCGGCAAGCCGCCACGTTTCGGCGGAGGCGGCCCCCGCAACGGCGGGGGTTTCTCCTCGTTCGGCTTCCGGACCCGCGTGTTCGGCGTCGTCGTGCTGCTCATCGTGCTCGCGGTCGCGACCAAGATGATCGTCGTCCACACCATCCAGTCGGGCTCGATCTCGGCCGAGGCCGCCCAGCAGCGCGAGTACACCCAGGTGCTCACCGCCAAGCGCGGTTCGATCCTCGACCGCAACGGCCGTCCGCTCGCCTACACCGACGAGGCGCGGGCGCTGACCTTCCTGCCCAAGGCGGTGCGCAAGTCGATCGCCGACGAGCACGAGAAGAACCCGGAACTGCCCGACGTCGACACCCGGCTGAAGGAGATCGCGCGTGGCGTCTCGGAGATGCTCGGCGGGTCGATCGAGGAGAAGGACCTCCTCGAGAAGATCACCGGCGACGAGACCTTCGTGTACCTCGCACGGTCGGTGAGTCCCGATGTGGCGTCGCGGATCACCGAGAAGTACCCGGAGGTGGGCGCCGACCCGCAGAGCATCCGGCTCTACCCGGGCGGCTCGCTGGCGGCGAACGTCGTCGGCGACGTCAACTACGACGGCAACGGGCTGATCGGACTCGAGGCGTCGCTCGACGCGATCCTGTCCGGAACCGACGGGTCCCGCACCTACGACCGGGGTTCCGACGGCGCCATCATCCCCGGCAGCATGCGCAACGTGCACCCGGCGATCAACGGCGCCACGGTCCGGCTGACCCTCGACTCCGACACCCAGTGGTTCGTCCAGAGCGAGGTCATGAAGGCCAAGCAGCTCTCCGGCGCCAAGTCCGCCTCGGCGGTGGTCCTCGACGCGAAGACCGGCGAGGTCCTCGCGATGGCCAACGACGGCACCTTCAACGCCTCGCTGCCGCTGTCGGAGCAGCCGAAGGCCGAGCTCGGCAACCCGTCGGTCACCTCGCCGTTCGAGCCCGGCTCGGTCAACAAGATCGTCACTGCGGCCGCCGCGATCGAATACGGCCTGACCACCCCGGACACCGTGCACAAGGTCCCCGGCAGCATCCAGATGTCCGGGGTCACCGTCCGTGACGCGTGGGCGCACGGCGTCGAGCCGTACACGACCACCGGCATCTTCGGCAAGTCCTCCAACGTCGGCACCCTGATGCTGGCCAAGAGGGTTGGCGAGGAGCGCTTCGCCGAGATGCTGTCCAGGTTCGGGCTGGGGCAGCGGACCGGCGTCGGCCTGCCCGCCGAGAGCGCCGGCGAGGTCCCCGCGCTGAGCCAGTGGTCGGGCGGCTCGTTCGCGAACCTGCCCATCGGACAGGGCCTCTCGATGACGCTGCTGCAGATGACCGCGATGTACCAGGCCATCGCCAACGACGGTCTGCGCATCCCGCCGCGCATCCTCATCTCCGAGGAGCGCGACGGGCAGGAGCCCGAGGAGCGCGCGCGTCCCGAGCCGATCCGGGTGGTGAGTCCCCAGACGGCACGCGTCGTCCGCGACATGTTCCGCTCGGTCGTGCAGGACGACCCGATGGGCGAGCAGATGGGCACCGGCGCCAAGGCCGCGGTGAGCGGCTACCAGATCTCGGGCAAGACCGGCACCGCGCAGCAGGTCGACCCCTCGTGCGGTTGCTACTCGAACTCGCGCTACAACATCACGTTCGCCGGTATCGCGCCGGCCGACAACCCGCGCTACGTCATCGGCATCATGCTCGACAACCCGCGGCGCAGCTCCGACGGCTCCGGGGGACAGTCCGCGGGCCCGTTGTTCTCGACCATCGCCTCGTGGATGCTGCAGCGCTCGCAGGTGCCGTTGTCGCCCCCGGCCCCGCGCCTGACCCTGACCGCGCGTTGAGGCCCGTCGTCCGACGCCGGGTCGCCGGGATCGGGTCGATGGGGGTCGGGCCCTAAGGCCCACCGCGTCCCGGCACGGGTTCGACGGGTCGGTATCGTGAGTGGGATTCTGCGCTCCGCACGCAGTACCCGACCGGCAACGGCCGGGACCGTTTCCGCCCGCCCGGCCGACGGCCGGTGACACCGACCAGAACACCCGACCAGGACGAGGAGGCGAGATACGCATGGCGTCTCGTGGCTCTGCCGGTAAGGGGACCGGTGGCAAGAAGAAGGGCGCCAAGGTCCCCGGCCGCCCGCGCGAGGTCGCGCCCACCGCGGTGACCGTGCTGTCGACGGCGACCGGCGCCCGCCTCGACCTCGTCGGCGGCGCCGACCGGGACACCGCCGTCCGCGGCGTCACACTTCGCGCCCAGGACGTCCGGCCCGGCGACCTCTTCGCCGCGCTACCCGGCGCGTCGACCCACGGTGCGCGATTCGCCGACCAGGCCGTCGCGGCCGGGGCGACCGCAATCCTCACCGATTCCGCGGGCCGCGCGGAACTCGCGCGCGTGCTGCCGCCGGAGACCGCGGTCGCGGTCCTCATCCATTCCAACCCGCGGTCGGTGCTGGGCAGCGTCTCCGCCCGCGTGTACGGCAACCCCTCGCAGCGGCTGAAGCTCATCGGCATCACCGGAACCTCCGGCAAGACCACCACGTCGTACCTCGTCGAGGCCGCCCTGTTGGCCGCGGGTCACTCGGTGGGTCTGATCGGCACCGTCGAGACCCGCGTCAACGGGGTCGCGCAGCCGAGCTCGCTCACCACCCCCGAGGCGCCCACCCTGCAGGCCCTGCTGGCGTCGATGCTCGAGGACGGCGTGGACGTCGTCGTCATGGAGGTGTCCAGTCACGCCCTGTCGCTGGGGCGCGTCGACGGTGCCCACTTCGCGATCGGCGCCTTCACCAACCTGTCGCAGGACCATCTCGACTTCCATCACTCGATGCGCGCGTACTTCGATGCGAAGGCGCAGCTGTTCGCGCCGGCGTCGCCGGTGCACGCGGTGCGGTCGGTGATCTGCGTCGACGACGACTGGGGCCGGCGCATGGCCGAGATCGCCCGCCGGCCCGGCGAGGCGCCGCACATGCAGCCGGTCACCGTGTCGACCGGGCCGACCCCGGCCCACTGGCGGGCGGGGGAGTCGGTTCCCGCCCCGGATGGCACCACGCACACGCCGATCGTCGAGCCCGAGGGTCGCCACGAGCTCGTGATCCCGTTGCCGGGCCGCTACAACGTGGCCAACGGCCTGCTCGCCGTCGCGGTGGCGCACGCCGCCGGGGTGCCGGTGAGCACGGCTCTCGAAGCGGTCGCGAAGGTGAGCGTGCCCGGACGCCTCCAGCGCGTCGACCTGGGACAGCCGTTCCTCGCGCTCGTCGACTACGCCCACAAGCCCGGTGCCGTCGAAGCGGTCCTGACCACCTTGCGCGGACAGCTCGGGGGGACGGAGTCGTCGGCCGGCCGGCTCGCCGTCGTGCTCGGCGCCGGCGGCGACCGTGACGCGGGCAAACGGCCGCTGATGGGTGCGGCCGCCGCGCGCGGCGCCGAGCTGGTCGTGGTCACCGACGACAACCCGAGGTCGGAGGACCCGGCCGCGATCCGAGCTGAGGTCCTGGCCGGCGCCCGCGGGGTCGACGAGGCAGATCGCCCGCCCGGTGCGGAACCCGTGCGCGAGGTCGGCGACCGGGCCGCGGCGATCGCCGAGGCCATCGCCTGGGCCCGGCCGGGAGACATCGTGCTGGTCGCGGGCAAGGGACATGAGACAGGGCAGGAGATCAAAGGCGTGAAGCATCCGTTCGACGACCGGGAGGTCGTCGCTCAGGCGCTCGAATCGGTCATCGGGGACGCCTCGGCGTCGACCCCGGCGGCGGAGGGCGATCGATGAGCGACGCGTTCGTCACGGTCATCCGCCCGGATGCGCCCGTGTCGGTCGACGACGCGCGAATCCTGCTGCGCCGCCTCGTCGAACGCGCGGCCGCCGAGCGCGCCGTACCCGGCGAGGGGCCGCGCACCTGGGCGGTCATCGCGGAGGTGGCGACGCCGGAGGGGATCGAGGAGAATCAGCGGGTCGTCGAGCACGACCTGCTCGGTCGTCAGGCGGTCCGCCTCGCCGTGGACAAGACCCTGTGCATCGGAGACTCACGCTGTGTCCACGCCCTCCACCAGGGCGCGGTCATGGAGGGGTCGTGGGGCGACGAGGCCCGGATCGTCGACTCGGTCGAGGCCGCCGCGGCGCTGCCGGCCGCCGAGCCGGACTGGCGTCCCGCCGCCGGCGACGTGATCCTGCTGGCCGCCGCCACCGCCGACCTGCGGTCGGTGATCGAGGCATGGGGCGAGACCTGCGGGTGGCGGATCCGGTTCGAGGATCCGGAATCCGAGGACGCAGACGCATGACGGCGCGCACGCCGGCGCGGCCGGACAGCAGCACAGGAGTCGGAGAGACAGGCGTGGTCGGGAACAGACGAGTCAACACGGGGGCAGCACGGTGACCCAGATCCTCCTCGCGGGTGCGATCGCGATCGCGGTGTCGATCCTGCTGACCCCCGTCCTCATCAAGGTGTTCTCCCGCCAGGGATTCGGTCAGGAGATCCGGGTCGAGGGCCCCAAGAGCCATCAGACCAAGCGCGGCACGCCGTCGATGGGCGGCGTCGCGATCCTCACCGCGCTGTGGGCCGGCTACTTCGGCTCGCATCTCGTCGGCGTCTTCACCGACCCGGGCAACGGACCCACCGCCTCGGGCCTGCTGGTGCTCGGTCTCGCCACGGCGCTGGGCCTCGTCGGCTTCCTCGACGACATGATCAAGATCCGCAAGCACCGCAACCTCGGCCTGAACAAGACCGCGAAGTCGGTGGGGCAGTTCATCGCCGCCATCCTCTTCGGCGTGCTGGTGCTGCAGTTCCGCAACGACTACGGACTCGCGCCCGCGAGCACCAACCTGAGCTACGTCCGCGACATCGACGCGATCGGCCTCGGCGCGGTGGTCTTCGTGATCTTCTGCTGGCTGGTCGTGGCCGCCTGGTCGAACGCGGTGAACTTCACCGACGGGCTCGACGGCCTGGCCGCCGGCTCGATGGCGATGGTCCTCGGCTCGTACGTCCTGGTGACGTTCTTCCAGTTCGTGAACGCCTGCGCCGGCGGCGCCAAGCCGCCGAGCGAGATCCCGACCGGCTGCTACCAGGTCCGCGACCCGCTCGACCTCGCGATCATCGCGGTGGCCGGCGGCGGCGCCTGCCTCGGCTTCCTGTGGTGGAACGCCGCACCGGCCAAGATCTTCATGGGCGACACCGGTTCGCTGGCCCTCGGCGGCCTCCTGGCGGGCCTGTCCATCACCACCCGCACCGAGCTCCTCGCGGTCGTCATCGGCGCCCTGTTCGTCGCCGAGATCATGTCGGTGGTCATCCAGATCGCGTTCTTCCGCACCACCGGACGCCGCGTCTTCCGGATGGCGCCGTTCCACCACCATTTCGAACTCGGGGGCTGGGCGGAGACCACGGTCATCATCAGATTCTGGTTGCTGACCGCCATCGCCTGCGCGCTCGGCCTGTCGCTGTTCTACGGCGAGTTCCTCACCTCCAATGGCTGACGGCTCGATGGATGACCTCGGCCGGACCGGCGACGACCCGTTGGGCCTGACCGGCCGGACCGTGGTGGTCGCCGGTGCGGGAACCGCGGGCCTGTCCGCGGCGCGGTATCTGCTGACCCGCGACGTCCGCCTGGTGCTGGCCGACGACCGGTTCGCCGACGCCGATGCCGACGCCCGCCGGGCCGCCGTGGACGCCGTCGCCGGGGCGGCCGAGCTGGTCGAGCAGGGCGCGCGGGCGGTGTCCGTCGGCGATCTCCTGGCCGACGACGGCTGGGCGTCGGACACCGCGGTCGTCATCGTCTCGCCCGGGTTCGCACCGACCCACCCCCTCGTCGTCCGAGCCGAGGAAGAGGGAGTCCCGGTCTGGGGCGAGGTCGAGCTGGCGTGGCGAGTCGACGCGGCCGGGCTGCTCGGCGAACCCCGCACCTGGCTGGTGGTGACCGGGACCAACGGCAAGACCACGACCACCTCGATGCTCGCCGAAATCGTCGAGCGGTCGGGCCGATCCGGCGCGGCCTGCGGCAACATCGGCCTGCCGGTCCTCGACGCGATGCGGGCGACCCCGCGCGTCGACGTCCTGTGCGCCGAGCTGTCGTCGTTCCAGCTGCACTGGGCCCCGTCGGTGCGGCCGGCCGCCGGAGTCGTGCTCAACATCGCCGACGACCACCTCGACTGGCACGGGGGCTTCGAGGCCTACGCGGAGGCGAAGACCGGCGCGCTCCGCGGGGACATCGGCGTGGTCGGCCTCGACGACGCCGTCGCCTCGACCCTGTCCACCGCAGGACGCCGTGTCGGGTTCACGCTCGCGCCGCCGGAGGACGGTCAGCTCGGCGTCGAGGACGGCCGGCTCGTCGACCGCGCGTTCGGCGCCGGCAAGCTGGTCGAGGCCGACGCCATCCGGCCGGCGGGCCCCTCGGGGGTGGCCGACGCCCTGGCCGCGTCGGCCCTCGCCCTGGCGATCGGGGTGTCCCGCGACGCCGTCGGGTCGGCCCTGCGCGACTTTCGTCCCGGTGCCCACCGCGGCGAGGTGGTCGCCGAGCGCGACGGGATCGTCTTCGTCGACGACTCCAAGGCCACCAACCCGCACGCCGCGCAGGCCGCGGTGTCCGCGTTCGGCCGGGTGGTGCTGATCGCGGGCGGTCTCCTCAAAGGGGCGTCGATGGACGACATGCTGACCGCGGTCGGCGACCGGCTCGCCGGAGTGGTCGCCATCGGCCGCGATCGTGACCTGGTCGTCGAATCAATTGCACGACACGCCCCAGAAGTCCCAGCAGTCACAGTATTCACAGGGGACGATGACACTGTGAACGTGCATCGCCCGGGACATGCCGATCCCGTCCCCTTCTCGATCGATTCGTCGGGTGTGGACACCGCCGTCGCCGTGATGGAGCGGGCGGTCTCCGAGGCCTGGGAGCTCGCGGTCGCGAGCGACCCGGCGCCCGACGCGGTGCTCCTCGCACCCGCCGCGGCGTCGCTGGACATGTTCGCCGGATACTCCCGGCGCGGCGACGCCTTCGCCGATGCGGCCCGACGCATCGCCGGCACCAGCGCCCGGCGGTGAGCCGGATGCGCACCGACGACGCGGTCGACGCAACCGCGTCGGATGACGCCGTCCCGACCGGTCCCGACGAGCACGAATCCGAGAACGGATCTGCGATGAAGGACGAGAACGACACCACTGCGAAGCGGTCCCGGCGAACGCGGGACGCGGAGTCGAAGGACGCTGCGGCGCCGGCCTCGACGGCCGTCGCGCGCGGCTCGGACGCCGCCGCGATCACCGCGTCGATCCCGGCGATGGTCGTCGACGCGGTGCGCAACCTGCTCGCGCGTCCGCTCGCGTCGTACCAGCTCGTCCTGACCCTGGCCTTCCTGCTCACCGCGTTCGGCCTCGTGATGGTTCTCTCGGCGTCCTCGGTGGAGGGCTACTCGCAGGACGGTTCGGCCTACGGGCTGTTCACCACCCAGGTCATCTTCGCCGGTCTCGGCCTGATCGTCTTCTACATGATGCTGCGGCTGCGGGTGAGCCTGATGCGCCGCTTCGCAGCTCCCGCGATGGTGGTGACGATCGTGCTCCTCGCGTTGGTCCTCGTGCCCGGCATCGGCACGTTGAGCCAGGGCGCCCGGCGCTGGTTCGTCATCTCCGGCATCTCGGTGCAGCCCTCGGAGCTGGTGAAGGTCGCCCTCTGCATCTGGGGCGCCCACCTGCTGGCGTCGCGCCGCCGCGACAACGCCTCGCTGAAGGAACTGCTGATCCCGCTCGTGCCGGTCGCGCTGCTGATCTGCGTGCTGATCATCCTCGAGCCCAACCTCTCCACGACGATCACGATCGCGATCATCGTCGGCGCGCTGCTGTGGTTCGCGGGCCTGCCGATCAAGGTGTTCGCCGCCTTCGCGGCCACCGGCGTCGTGCTCGCGGTGACCCTCGCGCTCGTCGAGGGCTACCGCTCGCAGCGCGTGATGAGCTTCCTCGGCAACGTCGACGACCCGCAGGGTGCGGGCTACCAGGCGCGGCAGGCCACCTACGCGCTCGCCAACGGCGGCGTCTTCGGCGTGGGACTCGGCCAGTCCAGCGCCAAGTGGAACTATCTGCCGAACGCCCACAACGACTTCATCTTCGCGATCATCGGCGAGGAGCTCGGCCTCATCGGCGGCTTGCTGGTGGTGTTCCTGTTCGTCCTGCTCGGCTACGTGGGGTTCCGGATCGCGCACCGGTCCACCGATCCGTTCCTGCGCCTGATGACCTCGACCATCACCGTCCTGATCCTCGCCCAGGCGTTCATCAACATCGGTTACGTGATCGGGCTGCTGCCGGTGACCGGCATCCAGCTCCCGCTGATCTCCGCCGGCGGCACGTCGACGCTGACCGTCCTGGCGATGCTGGGCCTGCTCGCCAACGCCGCGCGGCACGAACCCGAGGCGGTCGCGGCGCTCACGGCCGCGCCGCCGAGCCGTGTGGCGCGGTGGCTGCGGCTGCCGGCCCCGGTCGCCTACCGGCAGTCGCGGGTCGAGATGGCACGCGAGCGGCTCGACCGTCGCCGCAAGGCGGCCGGGCAGGCGAGGGGCACCTCGTTCCGACGCGAGCCCGGACCCTCGCGTGGACGCGGGGCCGCGCGCGGCGACGGACGTGTGGACGGTCGCGGCGCGAGAGGCGGCCCGGCGACCGCCCGCCGCGGCGCCGCTCCCCGCGCGCGGGCGGCCGGCGAGGCCGCTCACGGCCGGTTCTCCATGCCGTGGAAGCGAGGCGAGAAGCAGGACGCGACGGGCGCGAAGGCGCCGGATCCGGCGTACGGACGACGCGCATCGACGCGGCACCCGGGTGTGGGCGGGCGCACACGACCTGCGCCGACGGCCCGCACCGGCGTCGACTACCGTGGCGGGTATCCCGCCGCCGGCGCCATGCGTGGCTCGGCGTCCCCGGGATGGCGGGCGGGCGCGCACCAGCCGCGTACGTCGCGGTCCGCCGATCCCGGGCGCGGCAGGTCGTCCCACGGCCGCGCGGGACGCCGCTGACGAAGGCGGGACAGACGTGCACAGTGGCTGGGGATGGAGTGACGACGCCGGTGAGTTCGGCTGCAGGACAATCTGATACGACCGGAACGCCGAACGGGCGAGGCCTGTCGGTCGTGGTCGCCGGTGGCGGCACGGCCGGGCACATCGAACCCGCCCTCGCCGTGGCCGACGCCATCCGGCGCCTCGACCCGACCGCACGCGTCACCGCTCTCGGCACCAGGCGCGGGCTCGAGGTCGACCTCGTCCCCGAGCGTGGCTACGACCTCCGGCTGATCCCGCCGGTCCCGCTGCCCCGCAAGCCCGGGGTCGAGCTCGCGAAGACGCCGGGCAGGCTGGTGTCCTCGGTCGCGGCGACGCGCAAGGTCCTCGCCGACGTCGACGCCGACGTCGTGATCGGTTTCGGCGGCTATGTGTCGGTCCCGGCCTACCTCGCCGCCCGCATGCACCTGCGCGGCCGTCGTCGCGTCCCCATCGTGATCCACGAGGCCAATGCCTCGGCCGGCATCGCGAACAAGGTCGGCGCGCGATTCGCCGACCGCATCCTGGCCGCGGTCGAGGGTTCCGGTCTCGACGCGACCGTCGTCGGCATGCCGGTCCGGGGTGCTCTCACCGAACTCGACCGGCCCGCGCTGCGAGCGAAGGCGCGCCACTACTTCGGGCTCGACGAGCACGCCCCGACGCTGCTGGTGTTCGGCGGTTCGCAGGGCGCCCAGCGTCTCAACGCGGCCGTCTCCGGCGCCGCCGAGGCCCTGGGCAAGGCCGGTATCGGCGTCCTCCACGCCTACGGCCCCAAGAACTCGATCGACCCGGTGGCGGTCGACGGCGCGCCGCCGTACCGCGCGGTCAGCTACCTCAAGCGGATGGATCTCGCCTACGCCGCCGCCGACTTGGTGATGTGCCGGTCCGGCGCGATGACGGTCGCCGAGGTCTCGGCGACCGGGCTGCCGGCGATCTACGTCCCGCTGCCGCACGGCAACGGCGAGCAGCGACTCAACGCGCGGCCGGTCGTCGAGGCGGGCGGCGGGTTGCTCGTCGAGGACTCCGAGGTGGATGCGGAATACGTCGAGCGCGAGGTGATCGCGCTCCTGCAGGATTCCGAACGACTGCAGAAGATGTCGGCGGCCGCAGCCGGGACCGGGCATCGGGACGCGGCCGCGGTGGTGGCGGAGGCCGCTCTCGAGCTCGCGTGCGACCACCGCGCGAACACCGGTGGGGCCTCGCGGCGATCGGCACGGCGGCGGTGACGGGCAGACGTGGCGGTGAGATCGGTGACGCGGCAGACGACAACGGGTCGGGACACGACGCGGGAGGTGACGACATGAGCAACACGACCGGCGGGGAACTGCCCCCGGAGCTGTCCCGGGTGCACATGGTCGGCATCGGCGGCGCGGGGATGTCCGGACTCGCACGCATCCTGCTCGCGCGCGGCGGCCAGGTGTCCGGCTCCGACGCCAAGAACAGCCGCGCCATCCTCGAACTCCGCACCCGCGGGGCGCGCGTCCAGGTGGGGCACGATCCCTCCGCCCTCGACCAGATCCCCGGCGGCCCGTCGGTGGTCGTGACCACGCACGCGGCGATCCCGAAGACCAACCCCGAGTTGGTGGCGGCCCGGTCCCGGGGGATCCCGATCCTGCTGCGGCCCCGGGTGCTGGCACAGCTGATGGAGGGGCAGCGGACCCTGCTGATCGCCGGGACCCACGGCAAGACGTCGACGACCTCGATGTCCGTCGTGGTCCTGCAGCACGCCGGCAGCGACCCGTCCTTCGCCATCGGCGGCGAGCTCAACGAGTCCGGCACCAACGCCCATCACGGCGGCGACCCGGTGTTCGTCGCCGAGGCCGACGAGAGCGACGGTTCGCTGCTCGAGTACACCGCCGACGTCGTGGCGGTGACCAACATCGAATCCGACCACCTGGACTTCTTCGGGTCGGTCGAGGCCTACGTGCAGGTGTTCGACGACTTCACCGGACACATCCGCAGCGGCGGCACGCTGATCGTCTGCCTCGACGACCCGGGCTCGGCGGCGCTCGCCGGCCGGGTGTCCGCGACGCTCGCCGACCGCGGTGTCACCGTGCTCGGTTACGGTCGCGGAACCCACGCCGACCTCGCGCCCGGCGTGCCCAACGCTGCGACGCTCCTGTCCTGGGAGGCCCACGGGAGCGGGGGAGCGGCCCGTGTCCGCTTCGACGCCCCGGTCGCCGCGGGCACGACGCCGGTGGAGCGCGAGCTGGTCCTCCCGCTGCCGGGAGAACACATGGCGCTCAACGCGATCGCCGCGATCATCGGTGCCGTGCGGGTCACCGGCGCCTCGGAGGCACGGCGCGCCGAGACCCTCGACCGCGTCCTGACCGGCATCGGGGCCTTCGGCGGCGTGCACCGCAGGTTCGAGTACCGCGGCCGCCGCGGCGGGGTGGAGGTCATCGACGACTATGCCCATCACCCGACCGAGGTGCGGTCGGTGCTGACCGCGGCGCAGGCGATGCTGGCCGCGCGGGGCGGCCCGGACGGCACCCGCGGTCGCGTGATCGCGGTCTTCCAGCCGCACCTGTACTCGCGGACGGTCGAGTTCGCCGACGAGTTCGCCGCCGCCCTCGACCTCGCGGACGCGGTGGTGGTCGCCGACGTCTACGGGGCGCGCGAGGAGCCGATCCCCGGCGTGAGCGGCCGGACGATCGCCGACAAGCTGACCTCCCCGGCGCTGTTCGCCCCGGATCTGTCCCGGCTCGCCGACCAGGTGGCCGGGCTCGCCCGGCCCGGCGACGTCGTCCTCACGCTCGGGGCCGGCGACATCACCATGCAGGGGCCGGAGATCCTCGCCGCGCTCGGTGCCCGGGAATCGGGTGAGGGGACCGGCGATCACGCCGGCGACCTCACGGGACGGGTGTCGTGATCGGCTGGCCCACCCGCCGCCGGTCGCGCCTGCTGCTCGGCACGCTGATGGTCGTCGCCGCGGGGGTGGGCCTGGTCCTGATCGCCTATCTGACACCGCTGATGTCGGTGCGGAGCACCGACATCCGGGAGAGCGGTTCGGTGCCGACCGACGAGATCCTGCGCGCGGCGGCGGTCCCGCACGGGACGCCGCTGCTGCAGGTCGATACCAAGGCGGTCGCCCAGCGGATCGCGACCATCCCGACCGTCGAGTCCGTGCGCGTGCAGCGCGCCTACCCGTCGACGCTGCGGATCACCGTCACCGAACGCGTGCCGACGGTGATCGTGAAGTCCGGCGACGAGGTCCACGTCCTCGACCGGTCGGGAGTGTCGTTCCTGCACTACGACAAGACCCAGGGCGTGCCGCCCGAGGTCCTCAAGCTCCCCGTTCTCGAGACGCCCAACCCCGGACCGGCCGACCCGACCACCCGGGAGGCGATCACGGCGGTCGCCGGGCTGCCGGATCCGTTGCGGGAACAGGTGATCCGGGTCAGTGCGCGGTCCCCGGTGGACATCACGTTCATCCTCACCGAGAACCGGCGGGTCATCTGGGGAGACGCCGACCGCGGGGCGGACAAGGCCAGAACTCTCACCTACCTGTTGAGACGTGAGGCCAAGGAGTACAACGTCACGAGTCCGGAATTCCCCTCCTACAAGTGATCACGGCCGCCGCGGGTCGCCGTTGACCTCACGTTTTCCCGGGATCGCACGCGACTGCGGGAATTTCGCACCGCGACTTGCCGACACGCCGGGCGTGAATCTGGATACCGGGGCCCGCGGTGCATAGCGTCTCTATCACCAACCACTTGACATAACTCTAAATCTATGGTTCAGGTTTAGGGTTTTGTCGACACCCGAGACGGGGTCCGGCAGGCGGTGAACCCGCCGTTCACGCCGCGGCACCGGCAACCGAAACATCGAGCACGACCCATTACGAGGAAGGCGAGCGCATGACGCCACCGCACAACTACCTGGCCGTCATCAAGGTCGTCGGCATCGGCGGCGGCGGCGTGAATGCCGTCAACCGCATGATCGAGCAGGGGCTCAAGGGAGTCGAGTTCATCGCGATCAACACCGACGCGCAGGCCCTGCTGATGAGCGACGCCGACGTCAAGCTCGACGTGGGCCGTGACTCGACCCGCGGCCTGGGCGCCGGTGCCGACCCCGAGGTGGGCCGCCGCGCCGCCGAGGACGCGCGCGACGAGATCGAGGAGCTCCTCAAGGGCGCCGACATGGTCTTCGTGACCGCGGGCGAGGGAGGCGGCACCGGCACCGGCGGCGCACCTGTCGTCGCGCAGATCGCGCGCAAGCTCGGCGCGCTGACCGTCGGCGTCGTCACGCGGCCGTTCTCCTTCGAGGGCAAGCGTCGCGGCAACCAGGCCGAGGCCGGCATCGCCGCGCTGCGCGAGTCGTGCGACACCCTGATCGTCATCCCGAACGACCGCCTGCTGCAGCTCGGCGACGCCAACGTCAGCCTCATGGACGCCTTCCGCAGCGCCGACGAGGTGCTGCTCAACGGCGTGCAGGGCATCACCGACCTGATCACCACGCCGGGCCTGATCAACGTCGACTTCGCCGACGTCAAGGGCGTCATGAGCGATGCCGGCAGCGCCCTGATGGGCATCGGCTCGGCCCGCGGCGAGGACCGGGCCAAGAAGGCCGCCGAGGCGGCGATCAACTCGCCGCTGCTCGAGGCCTCGATGGAGGGCGCGCGCGGCGTGCTGATCTCGATCGCCGGCGGCAGCGACCTCGGCCTGTTCGAGATCCACAACGCGGCCACCCAGGTGCAGGAGGCCGCACACGAGGACGCCAACATCATCTTCGGCACCGTGATCGACGACAACCTCGGCGACGAGGTCCGCGTGACCGTCATCGCGGCCGGCTTCGACGGCGGCGCGCCGCGCAAGCGCACCGACACCCCGGCCGCCGCCGGGCGTTCGGGCGTGGCCGCGGGCCAGGCCGGCGCCGTGTCGGCCCCGCCGAAGAACGACCCGCTGTTCGGCGAGATGCCCAAGAGCTCGGGCGACCCGTTCGGCTCCGACCGCGAGCCCGAGCCGCCGCGCCGCAACACCGTGCATCTCGACGACGACGACGTCGACGTGCCGTCCTTCATGAAGCGCTGACCCGCGATGCGGGTACGTCGCGTCGTCACCACGCGTGCCGGCGGCGTCTCGGTGGCACCGTATGACTCGTTCAATCTCGGTGACCACGTCGGAGACGACCCCGCCGCGGTGGCCGCCAACCGGAAACGGCTCGCCGAGCAGATCGGGCTCGAGGAGTCCTCGGTCGTCTGGATGGAGCAGATCCACAGCCGCAACGTGACCGTCGTCGACGGTCCGGTGCAGGGCGCGGTCCCGGCGACCGACGCGCTCGTCACCGCCACTCCGGGGCTCGCGCTCGCGGTGTTGTCGGCGGACTGCGTGCCGGTGCTCCTCAGCGACGACGAGGCGGGTGTCATCGCCGGCGTCCACGCCGGACGCGTGGGCGCCCGGATCGGCATCGTCCCGGAGACCTTGCGCGTCATGGTCGAGCTCGGGGCGAAGATCGAACGCATCGGCGCGTTCCTCGGGCCGGCCGCGAGCGGCGAGCACTACGAGGTGCCGCCGGACATGCAGGCCGACGTGGAGAGGCATCTGCCGGGTTCGGCGTCGCGCACCCGGAAGGGGACGACGGGCCTCGACCTTCGTGCCGGGCTGCGGCGCCAGCTCCTCGAGGCCGGCGTCGCCGCGGTGGCGGTCGACCCCCGCTGCACGATCTCCGATCCCGACCTCTTCAGCCACCGCCGTGGCGCACCGACCGGCCGGCTGGCCTCGGTGATCTGGATGGACGAGAGCGAACCCGACGGGCGCTGACGCCCGGGCGAAACGCCCTCGAAAACCTTTGTCACAGCGGAGAATGATCAGGGACATGAACGATTCACCCGATGCCCGTACCGCCGAACTGTCCGAGCGCCTGCAGGCGGTCCGCGACCGGCTCGACGCGGCGCTCGCCGCCGCGGACCGGCCGGCCGGCTCGTGCACGCTGCTGGTGGTCACCAAGTTCTTCCCGGCCGACGACGTGCGCCGGCTGCTCTCGCTGGGCGTGCGCGAGTTCGGCGAGTCGCGCGAGCCGGAGGCCGGCCGCAAGGTCGCCGAGGTGCTCGCGGACTGGCATCCGGCCGATCCGGGTGACGCGCCCGCGTTCGACATGATCGGCACCGTCCAGTCCAAGAAGGCGCGCTCGATCGCGCGCTGGGCCCGGACGGTGCACTCGGTGGACCGCCCGAAGGTCGCCGACGCCCTCGACCGCGCGGCCCGCGCCGCGCTCGACGAGGGGGAGCGGACCGACCCGCTCGGCGTGCTGCTGCAGGTGAGCCTCGACGGCGATCCGCAACGCGGCGGCGTCGTGGAGGCGGAGTTGTCAGCGCTCGCCGATCGGATCTGCGCGGCCGATGCCCTGAGTCTGCGCGGCCTGATGGTGATCGCCCCGCTGCACGGCGAGCCGGAGCACTGGATGGCCGAAACGGCCCGTATCCACACCGCTTTTCGCGACAGGTACCCCGACGCGGCCGAGCTTTCGGCAGGGATGAGCGGCGACATGGAGATCGCGGTCGCAGCAGGCTCGACATGCGTGCGTGTCGGAACCGCGATCATGGGCGAGCGGCCGCTACTCTCTCAGTAATCACATTGGTAACAGCAGAACCAAGTGACACAACAAGCTCAAATGACATCAGAAGCACCATCCGGCACGGCTGCACACCGGCGTCGCACGACAGAGAGGCCGCTCATGACCACGATGCAGAAGTTCAAGGCATACTTCGGCATGGTGCCGCCCAGCGAGTACGAGGACGACTACCTCGAGGAGGCGGCACCCTCGCACCGTCCGGCGTCGCGTGAGCGTGTGTACCGCGACGAGTACTACGGCGACTCGTCGTACGACGCCGGCTACGAGTCCTCGGCCGGCTACCGCGACGAGATGGCCTACGACGACCGCTTCGAGCCCGCGTACGAGATGGCCGGTGACTTCGCGCCCGAATTCGCCTACGCCGCACCACGTCCCGTCTCGGAGGCCCCGATGCGTCCCTCGGGTCGTCTCGAGCCGCTGCAGCGTTCGTCGAGTGCCGCCATCCGCGCCGCGTCGTCGCGTCCGGTCGCCGAACACCGCGACTTCGAGCGCGTCTTCCCGGAGGGTCCGTTGCAGAAGATCACCACGCTCCGCCCGTCGGACTACAGCGAGGCCCGCACGATCGGCGAGCGCTTCCGCGACGGCAACCCGGTCATCATGGACCTCGTCGACATGAGCAACGACGACGCCAAGCGTCTCGTCGACTTCGCCGCCGGACTGGCCTTCGCGCTGCGCGGTTCCTTCGACAAGGTCGCCACCAAGGTGTTCCTGCTGTCGCCGGCCGACGTCGACGTCTCGCCCGAGGACCGTCGCAAGATCGCCGAGACCGGCTTCTACAACCACGCCTGACCAGCGTGGGCACCCTCGGTTCGCACTCGCCGGTGATCTTCAGGCAGTCTTGACGCGTGGCTGCGATTCTGTTGGGCGTCTTGTATTACGTCCTGTTGGTCTTCTGGTTGCTGCTCCTCGGACGCCTCGTCGTCGAGTTGGTGCGCACGTTCGCCCGCGACTGGCGCCCCACCGGGGTGGCGGTCGTGATCATCGAGTCGGTGTTCACGGTGACCGATCCTCCGATCAAGGCCCTGCGGCGCGTCCTCCCGCCGATCCCGTTGGGTCCGATCCGGCTCGACCTGTCCCTGATGATCGTCATGCTGGTGGTCATCATCGCGATGAACGTGGTGGGCGGATTCGCCGGCCGCTGACCGACCGGCCCTCGCGAGCTGCCGGCCGATCATGCCAAACGGGCCGAAGACGCGCCGCCCGGGACATCCCGTGGTTGGTTCATCCGCCCGGCCGACACCCGGCCGGGCTGCGGGCCCAGGCCCGGTTCGGCCGGGTACCTTGAGGAACGGCGATCGACTACCGTTGGTGATCGCCTCCGTCTCGCCCTTCGAACTCCCCGGTGAGAACAAGGGGGTGCGACCCGCGGTTCGCATGTGACAGGATTGGACGCCAGTTACAGTTTTTGACTGGTATGAATAGTTAGTGACAACCTGTATTGGTCGAACGACTCAGGTCGGGCGATCGGGGTTGGACGGTACGCCAACTGAACACAAGCTTCACCACAGACACGAGGGGAACCGACATGCGGCTGACTCCAGCTGATGTGCACAACGTCGCGTTCAGCAAACCGCCGATCGGTAAGCGCGGCTACAACGAGGATGAGGTCGATCAGTTCCTCGATTTCGTCGAGGCGGAGCTCGCCCGGCTCATCGAAGAGAACACCGACCTGAAGCAGCGGGTCGAGGAGCTCGAGGGTGAGCTCGCCGATGCCCGCTCCGGAGCCGGTGCGCCCGCTTCGGAGGAGCGCACCCAGATCTTCGCCAAGGCCCCGGCCCAGGAGGCCCCGGCCGCCGCGCCGTCCAACGACGACGCCAACGTGCGCGCCGCCCGCGTCCTCGCCCTGGCGCAGGACACCGCGGACCGTCTGACCAGCAGCGCCCGTGCCGACGCCGATGCGCTTCTCTCCGACGCGCAGACCCGTGCCGACACCCTCGTGTCCGAGGCCCAGGCCAAGTCCGACGCGATGCTCGCCGACGCCCGTCAGCGCTCCGAGGCCATCCTGGCCGACGCGCAGACCCGCTCGGAGGCGCAGCTGCGGCAGGCGCAGGAGCGTGCCGACGCCCTGCAGGCCGATGCCGAGCGCAAGCACAGCGAGATCATGGGCACCATCAACCAGCAGCGCGGTGTCCTCGAAGGCCGCATCGAACAGCTCAAGACGTTCGAGCGTGAATACCGCACCCGCCTGAAGACCTACCTGGAGTCGCAGCTCGAGGAGCTGCAGCAGCGCGGAAGTGCTGCCCCGGTGGAGGGTGGACGCCCCGACCAGTCGTTCTCGAACGATCCCGGCAGCGGCGGCTTCAGCAGCTATTCGCCGAGCTGACCCCGGTAGGTGGTCATGCACCCTAGGCAGGTGATGTGCTGACCTTGGCCCTGGGCGCGACCCTCGTGGGGTTCGTGCTGCTCATCCTCGGTCTCGTCACCGGGACCGTGTGGCTCGCCGTCGCCTGTATCGTCATCTGTCTCCTGGGACTCGGCTTCCTGCTGGTCGACGTGTTCGCCTCCCGTGGACGGGAGAACACCCGATCACTGGAGGACTTGGTCCCGGGCGCCGCGCGTGCCGACGACGAGGACGAAGCGTTCGACGACTTCCCCGAGGACGCCGACGCCGCCTCAGCGGGGTCCGCTGTCGGTGAGACGGGCGGTCGGGTCGATCCGAGTCCGACCGGCCGCGCTCCTATCGAGGCTCCCCGGTCCGAGCCGCCGACCCGCGGATTCGAGCCGAACGCCCCGGCCGGGTCGGCCCCGTACGAGCCGCCGCCCTTCCAGCCCGGTATGGCGGATCCGGTCGACAGGCCGAGCCCGCAGTCGCCGTCCGCTCCGGTGCGTCCGGCACCGGAGCGCCGCGAGGGCACCTACGAGGACTACCTGCGTTCCGTGGGTGGCGACGCCGATCTCGGCGCCCCCTCCACGGGACCGCTGTCCTCCCCGCAGTACCGGAGTGCCGGGGGCGGTCCGCAGCAAGGGGCCGGCGCACCGCGTCCCGGGTCTGCACAGCCCGGGCCGGGACCGTCTGGCCCGCAGCGTTTCGGTCCGCCGGCGCAGCCGGGTCCCGGTTCGCAATCCGGCCCCGCTCCGCAGTCCGGCCCCGCTCCGCGACCGGCACCGGATCCGCAGGGCGGGGGAGTCCCGTCGCAGGGCGGCGAGCAGGCCGGCCCGCCGTCGGGCCGCCGGCGTCGTCCGGACTTCGATCCGCTGGACCCGAACTGGAAGCCCCCGCTCGAGGATTGACGCGACTCGAGGACCACAGCGCCCCGACGTGCCGGTGCGGCACGTCCGAGCCGCAGAACAGAACACCGACGACGCCTCGCCCGCGCATCCGACACCGATTGGATTGTGCGGGCGAGGCGTCGTTACACTGGTTGACGCGTTGATCCGGCCATCACCGGGGAGCACCCGGAAGAACAGAGCAGCACCGATTCGGCGGCGCTCCCAGTAGAACCGGGCGGGCGTGGCCCGTCACAGCCACCGGACCGTACGGAGTCTCCGCGCGGTCCCTGAGAGGCGTCGGGTTCCCGACGCAAGCGGGGTGGTACCGCGTATGCCGTCAGGTGTGCGTCCCCGTGCCGAAGGTGACAGACATCCAGGCACGAGGAGACGAGCCGTGGCGGACACGAACGACAAGGGCGCCGGCGAGCCGGGCACCACCGAGACCGGGCGTGCGTACCCCAAGGTCGACATGACGGGCGGGACAGGGCGCGGCGCCCCCCATTTCCCCTTCGTCGAGCAGAAGGTTCTCGACTACTGGGAGTCCGACGGCACCTTCGCCGCATCGATCGCCAACCGCGCCGACGCCGAGGAGTTCGTCTTCTACGACGGGCCGCCCTTCGCCAACGGCCTGCCGCACTACGGGCACCTGCTGACCGGCTACGTCAAGGATGTCGTGCCGCGCTACCAGACCATGCGCGGCAAGAAGGTCGAACGCCGATTCGGTTGGGACACACACGGTCTGCCCGCAGAACTCGAGGCCGAGCGCCAGCTCGGGATCACCGACAAGTCGGAGATCGAGAAGATGGGCATGGAGAAGTTCAACGAGTACTGCCGCGACTCGGTTCTCCGCTACACCGGCAAATGGCGCGACTACGTCACCCGTCAGGCCCGCTGGGTCGACTTCGACAACGACTACAAGACGCTCGACCTCGACTTCATGGAGTCGGTCATGTGGGCGTTCAAGGCCCTCTACGACAAGGGCCTGATCTACCAGGGTTACCGCGTGCTGCCGTACAGCTGGTACGAGCAGACCCCGCTGTCCAACCAGGAGTCCAAGCTCGACGACGCCTACCGCATGCGGCAGGACCCGGCGGTCACCGTGCGGATGCCGTTGCGGGTGCCCGAGGGTCCGCTGTCGTCGCTCGACGGCGTCAACGCCCTGATCTGGACCACCACGCCCTGGACGCTGCCGTCGAACCTCGCGATCGCGGTCAATCCCGAGGTCACCTACGTCCACGTCAAGGCCGCCGACGGGCAGGAGTACCTGCTCGCCGAAGCCCTGCTCGGCGCGTACTCCAAGGAGATCGCGGATCCGGAGGTGCTCGGCACCCACCTCGGCAAGGAACTCGAGAACCTCTCCTACACACCGCCGTTCGACTTCTTCCTCGGGCACCCGAACGCGCACCGTGTGCTGCTCGGCGACTACGTCACCACCGACAGCGGCACCGGCGTCGTCCACCTCGCGCCGGCCTTCGGCGAGGAGGACATGGAGCTCGCGACCTCCTACGGGATCGAGGTCGTGCAGCCGCTCGATCCGGGCGGCCGCTTCACCTCGCAGGTCCCGCCGTACGAGGGCCTGATGGTCTTCGACGCCAACCCGGTCATCATCAAGGACCTCAAGGCGGCCGGGCGCATCCTGCGCCACGAGACCATCGAGCACTCCTACCCGCACTCGTGGCGGTCGGGGCAGCCGCTGATCTACATGGCGGTGCCGTCGTGGTTCGTCGCCGTCACCAAGTTCCGCGATCGCATGGTCGAGCTGAACAAGCAGATCACGTGGGTGCCCGAGCACATCCGCGACGGCCAGTTCGGCAAGTGGCTCGAGGGCGCCCGCGACTGGAACATCAGCCGCAACCGGTACTGGGGCGCGCCGATCCCGGTGTGGATCTCCGACGACCCGGAGTACCCGCGCATCGACGTCTACGGTTCGCTCGACGAGCTCGAGCGCGACTTCGGGGTGCGGCCGGACAACCTGCACCGCCCGTACATCGACGAGCTGACCCGGCCGAATCCCGACGACCCGACCGGGAAGTCGACCATGCGTCGCGTGCCCGAGGTCCTCGACTGCTGGTTCGAGTCCGGGTCGATGCCCTACGCCCAGGTGCACTACCCGTTCGAGAACCGGGAGTGGTTCGACGGTGTTCTCTCGGACGGGGGGGACTCGGCCGACGCGCCGCCGCACAACCCCGGCGACTTCATCGTCGAGTACAACGGCCAGACCCGCGGCTGGTTCTACACGCTGCACGTGCTCGCGACCGCGCTGTTCGACCGCCCGGCGTTCAAGACCGTTGCCGCACACGGCATCGTGCTCGGTGACGACGGGCAGAAGATGTCCAAGTCCAAGCGCAACTACCCGGATGTCAACGAGGTCTTCGACCGCGACGGCTCCGACGCGATGCGCTGGTTCCTGATGGCCTCGCCGATCCTGCGCGGCGGCAATCTCGTGGTGACCGAACGCGGCATCCGCGAGGGGGTGCGCCAGGCGCTGCTGCCGCTGTGGAACGCCTACAGCTTCCTGCAGCTGTACGCGGAGCGCCCGGCGACGTGGCGGACCGACTCGCAGCACGTGCTCGACCGCTACATCCTCGCCAAGCTCGCCTCCACGCGGGATGCGATGACCGAGGCGCTCGACACCTACGACATCGCCGGTGCCTGCGAGTCGTTCCGCGAGTTCGTCGAGTCGCTGACCAACTGGTACGTGCGCCGTTCGCGCGCCCGCTTCTGGGCCGGTCAGGACGCCGACACCGACGCCTTCGACACGCTGTACACGGTGCTCGAGGTGGCCTGCCGCCTGGCGTCGCCGCTGCTGCCGCTGGCCACCGAGGCCATCTGGCGCGGCCTCACCGGCGAGCGTTCGGTGCACCTGACCGACTGGCCGACCGCCGACGAGCTGCCGGCCGACGCCGATCTGGTCGCCGCGATGGACGAGGTGCAGGCGGTGTGCTCGGTGGCATCGAGCGTCCGCAAGGCCAACAAGCTGCGCGTGCGCCTGCCGCTGCCCGGCCTGACCGTCGCGTCGCCGACCGCGGCCGCTCTCGAGCCGTACGTCGACCTGGTCAAGGACGAGATGAACGTCAAGTCCGTCACGCTCGCCACCGACGCCAGCGAGTACGGCCGCTACGAGATCGCGGTCAACGCACGTGCCGCCGGCCCGCGCCTGGGCAAGGACGTCCAGCGTGCGATCGAGGCCGTGAAGTCGGGTAACTGGGAGGTGCGGACCGACGCCAAGGGCAACGAGGTCGTCGTCGCCGACGGCATCGAGCTCCTCGACTCCGAGTACACCCGCAAGCTCGTGGCCGTCGAACCCGATTCCACCGCCGAGCTGCCCGGTGGCAAGGGTCTGGTCGTCCTCGACACCAACGTCACGCCGGAGCTCGAGGCCGAGGGCTGGGCCAAGGACCGGGTGCGCGAGCTCCAGGACGCGCGCCGCAACCTGGACCTCGACGTCTCCGACCGCATCACCGTGCGCCTGGTGGTCCCCGCCGAGCGTCTCGAGTGGGCGCGGACCCACTCCGACCTCATCGCCGGTGAGGTCCTGGCGATCGAGTTCGACGTCGTCGCCGACGGCGGGCCGGGCGCCATCGAACTCGGTGACGGCGTCACCGCCGATGTCGCGAAGGTCGGCTGACCGGCGAGTTCGCGACAGCTGTCACGTTCTGCCTCCCGTCGGTGTCTCGAGGATGACCACCTCGAACACCGTCGGAAGGCAGAACGATGAACACATCCGACATCACCACGATCGCCCGTACCCGCGTCGTCGTCCTCGGCGGCGGCTACGCCGGCGCGATGGCGGCCAACCGGCTGCGTCGCAAGCCCGATGTCGACGTCACGGTCGTCAATCCCCAGCCGTTCTTCGTGCACCGGATCCGGCTGCACCAGTTCGTCGCACGGACCGGTGACCCGCAGGTCGGGTTCGACGCCGTGCTCGGCGACGGCATCGACGTCGTCGTCGACACCGCCGTCCGCATCGAGGCCGCGGCGCGGCGTGACCATCTGGCGTCGGGCAAGCACCTCGACTATGACCACCTGATCTACGCCATCGGCAGCCGGAATCGCCTGCCGGAGATCCCCGGCGCGGCCGACCACGCTCTGTCGGCCTCGGACTGGGCGGCGGCGCAACGACTCCGGGCGCGTCTCGACACCCTGGACAGCGGTGCCCCGGTGGTCGTCGTCGGCGGCGGACTCACGGGCGTCGAGCTCGCGGGAGAGTTCGCCGACCGCGGCTTGGCGGTCACGCTCGTCGGCGGCGGCGTCCTGGCCCCGTCGGTGGGGGAACGGGGGGCGGCGGGCCACCCTACGCCAGCTGGCGCGGCTCGGCGTCGACGTTCTCGCCGAAGCGCGCGTCACCCGGGTGCAGGCCACCCAGGTGACCGTCGAGATGGACGGACATGAGCGGGTGTTGCCCAGTGCGGCAACGGTGTTCGCCACCGGGTTCGTCGCCCCGGAACTGGCCGCCGACAGCGGGCTGACCACCGACGGGATCGGCCGCCTGCGGACCGACGAGAACCTGACCAGCGTCGACGACGAGCGGATCGTCGGGGCGGGCGACGCGGTCGCCGTCGCCGGGATCCCGCTGAGGATGAGCTGCCAGGCGGCGCAACCGTTGGGTGTGCAGGCGGCCGAGGCCGTCCTGGCGCGGATCGCCGGCGACTCCCCGAAGCCGGTGGACCAGGGCTTCGTCGCCCAGTGCACCAGCATCGGCCGTCACGCGGCCACCCTGCAGTTCACCCGGCGCGACGACTCGCCTGCCCGTGCGGTCGTGACCGGCCGCCTCGCCGCCCTGGCCAAGGAGACGGTGTGCCGCGGTATCGTGTGGAACATCCGCCGCGAGGCCGCGCGACCCGGAACCTTCAGCTGGCCGCGCAACCGCGAGGCGACCGCCGAGCGTGAGGCGGTCCTGCAGTGACCGGCTCGCCGACGAGAGGTGTTGCTCCGGTGAACAGCAGCGAATCCGACCGTCGCGCAGCTCGTTTCGCCGAGCTGCGGCCGCTGCTGTTCACCGTGGCCTACGAGATCGTCGGGACCGCCGCCGACGCCGACGACGTGCTGCAGGACAGCTACCTGCGGTGGGCGGAGGTCGACGACACCGCCGTCGACGACACGAAGGCGTACCTCGCGAAGATCGTGACGCGCCAGGCGCTCAACGTGCTGCGGTCGCGGACACGACGCCGCGAGGACTACGTCGGGCCGTGGCTGCCCGAGCCGATCCTGCTCGACGAGCGGGACCTCGTCGACGACGTGGTGCTCGCGGAGTCGGTGTCGACGGCGATGCTGATCGTCCTGGAGTCGCTCAGCCCGGACGAGCGCGCGGTGTTCGTGCTGCGGGAGGTGTTCGGGTTCTCCTACACCGAGATCGCGGACATGCTGGACAGGGCGCCGGCGACGGTCCGCCAGATCGGGCACCGGGCCCGCAACCACGTCGAGGCGCGTCGTCCCCGGTACGACCCGGTGGACTCCGAACGGGCCGCCGCCGCAGTCGACGCGTTCCTCGCCGCGGCCGAATCCGGGGACGTGGAAAGGCTTCTCGAGTTGCTCGCGCCCGAGGTCGAGTTCACCGCCGACAGCGACGGCAAGGTGATGGCCGTGCGTCGCCCGGTCCGCGGTGCGCTCGCGGTGGCGCATCTGCTGGCCGGTTTCGTCCGGCTCGGCAAGGACATGGATTACCGCCTCGAACCCGCGGTGTTCAACAACCAGCCCGGCGTCGCGATCTACGTCGACGGCGAACTGGCCGGCACGTTCACCCTGCACATCGTCGACGGCGTGATCCAGCAGATCTACGCCATGCGCAACCCGGACAAGCTCGCCCGCATCGACCGGCCACGGGTGATCGCGCGGTAGGTCCCCTCCGCGGGAGGGGTGGGTCCGCGGTCGCCGAGTACGAGCGCCGCCGGGGGAGTCAGGTCCGGAACAGTCCTGACAGCGTCATCTCCAGCTGCATCCGGAACAACGCCCCCGGATGGGCGAAGGTGTCCTTGCCGTACTGGCCGAAGGTCTCGAGGCCGATCGCCCCCACCATGACCGCCCACAGCGTCGTCGACGCGGCGAGGACCGACGCCGGGGCGTCGAGCCCGAACTCGTCCCGAATCGCGGCCATGTCGGCGGCGACGTCGTCCGGCGGAGTGGGCAGGTCGTCGCGCAGCAGGCCCTCTGCGTGTGCCGCCGCGCATTCGCGCAGAAGCAGTCCGGGGACGCGCGTGCCCGGCCCGGTCGTCTGCTCGCCGGGCGCGGAATAGCCGGGGACCGGGCTGCCGTAGAGCAACGCCCAGCGGGCCGGCTCGTCGAGCGCCCATCTTCTCGCCGTCTCCCCGGCGACGAGCAGTCGCTGTCGCCGATGGGCCTCCTCGACGGAGCCCACCGCCGCCTCGATCGCATCGGCCACGTCGTTGTACGCCTCGACGAGGAGCATCGTCAGCAGCTCGTCGCGGCTCGGGACGTAGCGGTACACCGCCGATGACACCACGCCCATCTCGCGCGCGATCGCGCGGAGTGACAGTCCGGCGGCCCCGTGGGTGGCGAGGTGTTCGCGACCCAGCCGGCGGATCTCCTCGGTCATCTTCGCGCGGTTCTCCGCGCGGCTGCCTCTGGCCATGATCCGATCCTCGCACATTTCGAGAGCGGTGCTCTTGATTTGTGGGGCGTGGTCGTGCACACTCAGAAACGAGAGCGGTGCTCTCGGAATGTGATCAGCAGAGAAGGGCTCCCGAAGATGACTGCCACCGCCACCGCCACCCATTACCGCGCCCCCGAAGGCGCCGACGCCACCTTCAACCGGGTCGTCCGCTGGCTTGCCGACCACGGCGTCAACCTCGCCGGGGCGCAGAACCTCACCGTGGCCGGCCGGCGCACCGGGAAGCCGCAGACCGTCCCGGTCAACCTGCTGCGCCTCGACGGCCGGGAGTACCTGGTCTCGCCGCGGGGCAACACCCAGTGGGCGCGCAATGCGCGGGTCGCCGGAACCGTCGAACTCCGGCGCGGGCGCCGTCGCCGCACGGTGGCGCTCGCCGAACTCGATCCCGCGCTGCGCCCGCCGATCATCGCCGAGTACCTGCGCAAGTGGGGCTGGGAGGTGGGCCGGTTCCTGCCCGAGGGGCTGTCGGCCAAGCCGACCGACGACGAGCTCGTCCGGCACGCCGCGTCGATCCCGGTCTTCGCCGTCGGTCACACAGAGTAGGTGGCCGTCCGCTCGACCCGCCCGTCACTAGACTCGGACGGGTGGTGAGCCCGGCCCCCGAACCGACGACTGCGGACGGTTCCTCCGTACCGCAGCGGTGGGTCTCGGGTACCGGTCCGGGTGGGGCGGTGCCGACCGGGCACGACGCCGAACGCAGCTCGCGGTGGGTCCTGCACCTCGACATGGACGCGTTCTTCGCGTCGGTCGAGCAACTCACCCGGCCCACGTTGCGGGGGCGACCCGTTCTCGTCGGCGGCTCGGGTGGCCGGGGAGTGGTCGCCGGAGCCAGTTACGAGGCCCGCGTCTTCGGTGCGAGGTCGGCGATGCCGATGCATCAGGCCCGACGCCTCATCGGCCCCACCGGGGTCGTGGTCCCGCCGCGCGGGGTTGTCTACGGCACCGTCAGCAAACGCGTCTTCCGCATTCTGCGCCAAGCGGTCCCGGTCATCGAGACGCTCTCCTTCGACGAGGCCTTCGCCGAACCCGCCGAACTCGTCGGCGCGACGGTCGCCGACGCCCGCGCCTTCGCCGAGGATCTCCGGGGGCGCATCCGTTCCGAGGTGGGACTCGCCGCGTCGGTCGGGGTCGGCAGCGGCAAGCAGCTCGCCAAGATCGCGTCGGGCATGGCGAAACCCGATGGCGTGATGGTGATCCCGCCGTCGGGTCAGTTGGAGTTCCTCCACGGGCTGCCCGTCCGCAAACTGTGGGGGATCGGGCCGGTGTCGGGAGATCGACTGGCGCGGTTGGGGATCAACACCATCGGCGATCTCGCGGCGATGTCGACGGTCGAGGTGGCGTCGGTCCTCGGCGGCACCGTCGGGCCCGCGCTGCATCGTCTCGCCCAGGGCATCGACGACCGGCCGGTCACCGAACGCGCATCGGCCAAGCAGATCAGCGCCGAGTCGACCTTCGCGGAGGACATCGTCGAACTCGACGAACTGCGCAAGGCCATCCGCCGCGCGGCGAGCGATGCGCATCGCCGCCTGCTCAAGGACGGTCGCGGCGCCCGGACCGTGGTGCTGAAGCTCAAACGATCCGACATGTCGATCCTCACCCGGTCGGCCACCACCGCGGCGGCCACGACCGACTTCGACGACCTCGAACGCACCGCCCAGCGCCTCGCCCTCGACCCGCGTTCGGTGGGCGCGATCCGCCTTGTGGGAGTGGGATTCTCAGGACTCACCGCGGTGCAGCAGTATGCGCTCTTCGACGACCTCGGCCCCGCCGGCGACGAGCTGACCCATCACGACACCGCGACCGACGCCCCCTCGGCGGGGGATTCGGGATCGGGTGAGGTCGTCGAGGTGTCGGAGACCGTGCATGATCCGACCGCCGATGTCTCCTCGCCCGAGCCGGTGCGCTTCGCCCCCGGCGGGGATCCCGCACGTCGGGTCCCGTTCGCGCCCGGGGCCGACGTGCGGCACCCGGAGTACGGGCACGGCTGGGTGCAGGGGAGCGGGCACGGGGTGGTCACGGTCCGATTCGAGACGCGCACCACCGGCCCCGGGCGCACCCGGACCTTCGCCGTCGACGACCCCGACCTGCGTCCTGCCGATCCGCTCGACAGCCTCGAGTGGGACCTCGGCGCCGAGGACGACGACGCCGGCGTGTGAAACGCCCGGTGCGTGTGGCTCTGCGGTCAGGCCCCGGAGGCGTGGAAGAACCCGGCGACGGTCTCCGGCTCCGCCCGTGCGGTGAGCAGGGCGATCAGCGCCATGCGCGCCTGCGGCGCCCGCAACCACGGTGAGACGATCGCACCGGCGCGACTCAGGTCGACGGCGCCGCCCCCGCCGCCGTAGGTGGCGGTGACCTCGCCGTAGGGCACCCGGCTCGTCACGACCACGGTGACGCCGTGGGTGACGGCGAGCGAGACCTCGGCGACGATGTCCGGATGCGTGTTGCCCGAACCCGTTGCGGCGAGCACGATCCCGGCGGCGTTCTGCGCGACCGCCGCGGCGATCAGCCCCGGCGACACCCCGGGATAGAGCGCGAACATGTCCACCCGTGCGGTGCGGCCGACCGGTATCTCGTCGAGGACGGGTCGCGGCAGGTCGGTGCGTACCGAGTCGAAGGCCAGCGGATCGACGGTGGAGACCTTGAACAATCCCCGCGCGGGGAGGGTCCGGCCGCCGGCCACCACCAGCACCCCGCGCCCGCGCGCGGCCGGATCGTGGACCGTCGCGAGTGCCGCGGCGAGGTTCGACGGCCCGTCGGCGTCGGGATGGTCGGCAGGCAGCTGAGCGCCGGTGAACACCACCGGCCGGTCGTCGGTGCAGTACAGATCCGCCAGGAAGGCCGTCTCCTCCATGGTGTCGGTGCCGTGCGTCACCACCACGCCGGCGACCGTCGGGTCGGCGAGGGCCTCGGCGATCGCCCGCACCACCGCGAACTGGTCCGCCACCGTCATGGCCGAACTGTCGACCGACATGAGGTCGACGGTTCGGACCGGGCCGGTGGGTGCCTCGCCGCCCGTCGCCGACAGCAGGTCGCCGGGCGCGAGGGCCGGGACCGCGCCGTCGGCGGTCGTGCGCGCGGCGATCGTCCCGCCGGTGCTGATGAGTAGGGTCGGTCCGGATGCCTCAGATGCCGCCATGGTGGTCAAGCCTCACGGTCGGCCGGGACCGCGTCAAGCACCTCGACGATCGGGCGCCGGGCCGGCTCGGTGGCCGACCCGACCCGGGGCGCGTCGTGGTGGACCCGGGAACACTCAGCTTCGTTTGGCATAGTGGTGAGGGCTGTCACCGGGGGAGACCCCGGCAGACCCACCGACGACACGGGCCGGCGCCTCGTCGCGCGCCCGGAGTCCACCAGACACAGTGAGGGAGATCCTTGAAGTATCGGAAGTTTCTCGGCGCGACCATGATCGCGGCTGCAATGATGACCGGCGTCGCCGCATGCGGCGGCAGCGACGATGACGCCCCGCCCGCGCCGACGCTGACCAGCACGGCCGCCGCGAACGCGTCGGGTGCCGCGGGCGACAACGAGTCCGAGATCACCAACGGCAGCAAGCCGCCGTCGATCGCCGCGCTCAACGAGCTCGTCGACACCGCCGTCGACCCGAAGATCCCCGCCAAGGACAAGACCGACCTCGTCCAGGGCTCGGAGAAGGACCCGGAGATCTTCGACGAGCTGGTCAAGGCGCGCGAGGACAACCCCGACGTCAAGTGGTCCCTCGTCAACCCGGTCATCACCAACGGCCCGAAGAAGGCCAACGTGAAGGTCCGCATCGAGACCGCGGGCAACCCGCCCGCCAACGCCGAGGCGACCATCGTCTTCGACAAGGGTCGCTGGAAGCTCTCGAACCAGACCGTCTGCAACCTGCTCGGCCTGTACCAGGTCGAGAGCGCGATGTGCACCCCGGCAGGCGGTGCCACCAGCTCGAAGAAGGCCGACAACTGAACGTCTGATCGCCGGACTTCGCAGGAGCCGGGCCGGCCGTCACCGCCAGGTGACGGTCAGCCCGGTTTTCTGTACCAGGGGGCGGGCGGGATCGGCGCCGACCAGCTCGCGCGCCCCGGTGTAGATCAGCTCGCCGCCGACCGGGAGCCCGCGGGCCAGGTCCACCTCGACGGTCCCGCCGCCCTCGTAGCTGAACCTGCTGATGGTGAGGGTGTCGGTGCCGCCGGGGATCGCGAACACCGAGTTCACCGGCGTCTCCTCGGCGGAGAACTGGATGGTCAGCTTGTCCCCGTCCCAGGCCGCGAGCCGGGCGTCGACGGTCTGGGTGACCGTCGCCGCGGCCGAGATGGTGCGCTCGGTGCGCCACCGCGCACCCACCCCGATGGGTTCGGTGGGCAGGGCGATGGTGGTGTTCAGTGCGGTGACGATCGACTGTTCGACGGCCAGCCGGGCCTCTTCGCCGGCGTCCTCGGGCGGCGCGAGCCGCACCGTGACGGGGGCCAGGCCGGCGCCGAGCGTCAGACCGCCCCTCGTCCCGGCCATGGCCTCCAGCGAGGTGTTCAGTCGCGGGTCGGGGGAGGTGACGCTCGCGAGGTCGAATTCCACCTCGGACTGCTGGTCGCACACGAACCGCGCGGTCAGCGGCGTCTCGACGGTCTGTGCCTCCGCCGACCCCGGCGACTCGACCCGCGACGTGGTCACCAGCGTCACCTGCTGCGCCGACCCGAGGTCGGGGCGGGCGGCGGCCACCCGCCGGTCACCGGCACCCGGGTCGACCAGGGTGACCGTCGCCGGCGCGATCGGCAGCGGTGCGGCGCCGGCGTCCCGGGACGGCGAGCCGGTCACGCAGCCGCCGGCTGCCGTCGAACTCGACGCGGCCTCGCCGGAGTCCGACGAACACCCCGCGACCAGCACGGACACCGCCGCGACCGCGGCGCACGACGAGATGACGGAACGGCGGAGACGAGCATGCGTGGACACGGGTAGCCAGCGTATTCCACCGGTCGTGGACAATGACCCTGTGGCTGACCAACCCCTGACCGAGTCCGAGAACGGACGGCGGTTCGCCAAGACGACGCTCGCGGTGCTCGGCGTCGCGCTCGTGGTGATCGGTCTCGACCTGCTGACGAAGACGATCGTGGTCGCGACCCTGGACCCGCAGCGACCCGTCGAGATCATCGGCGACGTGGTCACCCTGCGCCTGGTCCGCAACAGCGGAGCCGCGTTCTCGCTCGCCTCGGGGTACACCTGGGTGCTGTCGGTCATCGCACTGGTCGTGGTCGCGGTCATCATCCGCTACAGCAGCCGGCTGAGGTCCTGGTGGTGGGCGATCGGCCTGGCGCTCGTCCTCGGCGGCGCCATCGGCAACCTGATCGACCGCATCTTCCGCGCTCCGAAGCCCTTCCAGGGGCACGTCGTCGACTTCATCTCCGTCGGCTGGTGGCCGGTGTTCAACGTGGCCGACTCGGCGGTGGTGTGCGGCGCAGTCCTGCTCGTCGTCCTGTCGGGACTCGGCTTCGACTACGACGGCACCCGCAGCGGTTGGGCGGCCCGCCACGACCACGATTCACCCGACGACACCGGCCCCGGCGCCGGCACGGACCACGAGGATGCAGTCATCGACGAGAAGGACGCGATCGAAGAGAAGGACGGGGGAGTGACGGCTCCCGCGACGGACACCCCGGACGAGCAGACCGGCACGAGCGGACGCGGAGGTGGCGCCGATGCGTGAGTCACGTGTCCTGCCGGTCCCGAACGGCCTCGACGGCATGCGCGTCGACGCCGGGGTGTCGCGCATCCTCGGACTGTCGCGCACCGTGGTCGCCGCTCTCGCCGAGGACGGCGACGTGCTCGTCGACGGGGTGCCGGTCGGCAAGTCGCACAAGCTCGCGGCGGGCAGCCTTCTCCACGTGACGCTGCCCGAGCCGGACGAGCCGCTGCGCATCGAGCCGACGCCGGTGGAGAACCTCGACGTCATCTACCACGACTCCGACATCGTCGTCGTCGACAAGCCGGTCGGCGTCGCCGCGCATCCCTCGCTCGGCTGGACCGGCCCCACCGTGATCGGGGCACTCGCGGCCGCCGGCTTCCGCATCTCGACCTCCGGCGCCCACGAACGCCAGGGCATCGTGCACCGCCTCGACGTCGGCACCTCCGGCGTCATGGTCGTGGCCGCGTCCGAGCGCGCCTACACGCTGCTCAAGCGCGCGTTCAAGGAACGCACGGTCGAGAAGCGCTATCACGCGCTGGTGCAGGGACACCTCGACCCGCCCTCGGGCACCATCGACGCGCCGATCGGCCGCCACCGCGGCGCGGACTGGAAGTTCGCCGTCACCGCCAACGGGAAGCCGAGCGTCACCCACTACGACACGCTCGAGATGTTCGCGGCCGCGTCACTGCTCGACGTCCACCTCGAGACCGGGCGCACCCATCAGATCCGCGTCCACTTCTCGGCCCTGCACCATCCGTGTTGCGGCGACCAGACCTACGGCGCCGACCCGGTGCTCGCCAAGAGGCTCGGCCTCGAGCGGCAGTGGCTGCACGCGCGGGCGCTGAGGTTCGCCCATCCCGCCGACGGCCGCATGGTCGAGTTCACCTCGTCGTACCCGGCGGACCTGCAGCACGCGCTCGACGTCCTGCGCGACACCTAGACCCGACCCGCGAACCGGTGACCTCGGGCGCGCCGGACGGGGTCGGCGAGGCCCGACACCGCCACAGCTGTCCCATTCGTCACTGCCCGGAGAGCCTCCGGGTGGGTGTCGGTGGACGCGCCTAGAGTGGACCGGAATCCACCGCAGACGGCACACGATCAGAAGAGGCACAGTGACGGGCTCGTTCGTACACCTGCACAACCACACCGAGTACTCCATGCTCGACGGTGCGGCCAAGGTGTCACCGCTGTTCGCCGAGGCCAAACGGCTGGGGATGACCGCGATCGGCATGACCGACCACGGAAACATGTTCGGCGCCAGCGAGTTCTACAACACGGCGATCAAGAACGACATCAAGCCGATCATCGGCATCGAGGCCTACATCGCGCCGGGCTCGCGCTTCGACACCAAGCGCGTCCAGTGGGGCACCCGCGAGCAGAAGTCCGACGACGTGTCGGGTTCGGGCGCCTACACCCATATGACGATGGTCGCCGAGAACGCGACCGGTCTGCGCAACCTGTTCAAGCTGTCCTCGCTCGCCTCCATCGAGGGGCAGCTCGGCAAGTGGGCGCGTATGGACGCCGAGCTGATCGCCGAGTACGCCGAGGGCATCATCGCGACCACCGGCTGTCCGTCGGGCGAGGTCCAGACGCGCCTGCGCCTCGGTCACGACCGCGAGGCCCTCGAGGCGGCCGCCAAGTGGCAGGACATCTTCGGCAAGGACAACTTCTACCTCGAGCTGATGGAGCACGGCCTCGAGATCGAGCGCCGCGTCCGCGACGGCCTGCTCGAGATCGGCCGCAAGCTCGGCATCAAGCCGGTCGTCACCAACGACTGCCACTACGTCGTCAAGGAGGATGCCGCCGCGCACGAGGCGCTGCTGTGCGTGCAGACCGGCAAGACCCTCTCCGACCCGACGCGCTTCAAGTTAGACGGCGACGGCTACTACCTGAAGTCGGCCGAGGAGATGCGGCAGCAGTGGGACTCGGTGGTGCCCGGCGCCTGCGACACGACGCTCGAGATCGCCGAGCGCGTCCAGTCGTACAAGGACGTCTTCACCCACCGCGACCGGATGCCGATCTTCCCCGTGCCCGAGGGGGAGTCGCAGGAGACCTTCCTGCGCAAGGAGGTCCTGCGCGGCCTGCGTGAGCGTCGCTTCCCGGGTCGCGAGGTCCCGCGCGAGTACCTCGAGCGCGCCAACTACGAGCTCGACGTCATCATCCAGATGGGCTTCCCGGCCTACTTCCTCGTGGTCGGCGACCTGATCCGCCACGCCCAGGAGGTCGGCATCCGCGTCGGCCCGGGCCGTGGTTCGGCGGCCGGCTCGCTCGTCGCCTGGGCCCTGGGCATCACCAACATCGACCCGATCCCGCACGGACTGCTGTTCGAGCGATTCCTCAACCCCGAACGCGTGTCGATGCCCGACATCGACATCGACTTCGACGATCGCCGGCGCGGCGAGATGGTCCGCTACGCCACCGAGCGCTGGGGCAAGGACAAGGTCGCCCAGGTCATCACGTTCGGCACCATCAAGACCAAGGCCGCCATCAAGGACTCCGCCCGGGTCCAGTTCGGCCAGCCCGGCTTCGCGATCGCCGACCGCATCACCAAGGCGCTGCCGCCGCCCATCATGGCCAAGGACATCCCGGTCTGGGGCATCACCAACCCCGAGCACGAGCGCTATGGCGAGGCCGCCGAGGTCCGCACGCTCATCGAGACCGATCCGGACGTCAAGAAGATCTACGACACCGCACTCGGTCTCGAGGGCCTGATCCGCAACGCCGGTGTGCACGCGTGTGCGGTGATCATGTCGAGCGAGCCGCTGACCGACGCGATCCCGGTGTGGAAGCGCGCCCAGGACGGCGCGATCATCACCGGCTGGGACTACCCGTCGTGTGAGGCCATCGGCCTGCTGAAGATGGACTTCCTGGGCCTGCGCAACCTCACCGTCATCGGTGACGCCCTGGAGAACATCAAGCAGAACCGCGGCATCGACCTCAACCTCGACGAGCTGCCGCTCGACGACCCGAAGACCTACGAGTTGCTGGCGCGCGGCGACACGCTCGGCGTGTTCCAGCTCGACGGCGCGGCCATGCGCGAGCTGCTGAAGATGATGCAGCCCACGGGATTCGAGGACATCGTCGCCGTCCTGGCGCTGTATCGCCCGGGTCCGATGGGCGTGAACGCCCACACCGACTACGCCAAGCGCAAGAACGGTCTCCAGGAGATCCGGCCGATCCATCCGGAGCTGGAGGAGCCGCTCAAGGAGATCCTCTCCGAGACCTACGGTCTGATCGTCTACCAAGAGCAGATCATGCAGATCGCCCAGAAGGTCGCCGGCTACTCGCTCGGACAAGCAGACCTGCTGCGTCGCGCGATGGGCAAGAAGAAGAAGGAGATCCTCGACGAGGCCTACGACGGCTTCGCAGAGGGCATGCGCCAGAACGGCTTCTCTCAAGAGGCGATCACCGCGCTGTGGGACACCGTGCTGCCCTTCGCCGGATACGCGTTCAACAAGTCCCACGCCGCGGGCTACGGCCTGGTGTCGTTCTGGACCGCCTATCTCAAGGCCAACTACCCGGCCGAGTACATGGCGGGCCTGCTCACCTCCGTCGGCGACGACAAGGACAAGGCCGCCATCTACCTCGCCGACTGCCGCAAGCTCGGCATCACGGTGCTCCCGCCCGACGTCAACGAGTCCCAGCCCAACTTCGCCGCGGTCGGAGCCGACATCCGCTTCGGCCTCGCCGCGATCCGCAACGTCGGTTCGGGCGTCGTCGACTCGATCATCAGGTCGCGCGAGGAGAAGGGGAAGTTCACCAGCTTCTCGGACTACCTCAGCAAGATCGACGTCACCGCCTGCAACAAGAAGGTGACGGAATCGCTCATCAAGGCCGGGGCCTTCGACTCGCTCGGCCATCCGCGCAAGGGTCTGTTCCTCGTCCACGGCGAGGCCGTCGAGTCGGTGCTCGGCACCAAGAAGGCCGAGGCGATCGGCCAGTTCGACCTCTTCGGCGGGGGCGGCGACGACGAGGCCGCCGACCTGGGGCTGGCCGAGGTCTTCGCGGTCAAGATCCCCGAGGAGGAGTGGGACACCAAGCACAAGCTCGCCATCGAGCGGGAGATGCTGGGCCTCTACGTGTCCGGGCATCCGCTGGCCGGCGTCGAGCACGCCATCGCGGCGCACACCGACACCTCGATCACGCAGCTGCTCGAGGGCAACATCTCCGACGGAGCGCAGATCACCATCGGCGGCATCATCTCGTCGGTGACCCGCCGCGTGAACAAGAAGGGCGAGCCGTGGGCGGCGGTGACCCTCGAGGACATGGTCGGCGGCGTGGAGGTCTACTTCTTCCCGCGCGCCTACATGGCCTACGGCATGGACATCGTGGCCGACAACATCGTGCTCATCAAGGCGCGCGTGAACATGCGTGAGGACAGCATGATGATCAGCGCCAACGATCTCGCGGTCCCGGACCTCGAGACCGCCGGCGCCACCAAGCCGGTGTCGCTGACGCTGTCGGCGCGGTTGTGCACGCCCGACCGGGTCCAGGCGCTCAAGCAGGTGCTGACCCGTCACCCGGGCATGGCCGACGTCCACGTCACTCTCGTCAGCGACAAGAAACAGACCCAGCTGAAGCTGACCGAGTCGTTGCGCGTGGCTCCGAGCTCCGCGCTGATGGGCGATCTCAAGGCGCTGCTCGGACCGAGCTGTCTGAGCTGATCGGCAGTCCGTCACCGAAGTTTTCGGTCGACCGAAACTTTTCCTTCGCCGAGCGCTATACTCGTGGCCACGACCATGAAGGACGTGCCCGGCGAGGGGAGTGTGTTCGCTGATGACCACGATGATCGGCACCAACGCGTACCGACCGGCCCGTCGCGCCCGCGCCACGGTCGAGGTGTTCGGGGTCCGCTGGCCGGCCCACAAGGCACACGCCGTTCTGGCGGGCGTGGTCGCCGCGCTGGCGACGCTGGTGATCTTCGGCTCGCCGCAGGCCTCGGCCTGGGTGTCGGCGGTCGTCGTGCTCGCCGTGTGGTGGGGCGAACGCTACCTGGCGGGAAACGCGGCCGTGGCGCCCCGGTCGAATCCGCCCGGGATCTCGTAGATCCGTCCGTCGAAGCCGGCGCGGAACAGCCTTCCCGCCGAGAAGCCCTGCGTGCCACGGCCGTAGGAGACCACGCTCGACGTCGGCAGTCCGCTCGCGAGCACGCAATGGCGTCCCGGTGAGGAGATCCGCACGATCTCGCCGGTGGCGTTGAACGGAACGATCGGGCGGTCCCGCGAGTCCAGCGTCAGGCCGTCGGGAGTCGACGCCGCGCCGACGCTCAGCAGGCTCTGCACAGTGCGCGGGTTCGTCGTCGATATGCGGCTGACGCCTGGGTTCACGAAGGTGCGCGAGACGTACAACCAGTTGTCGTCGCGGCCGAGGACCGCGCCGTTCGCGCTCGGCAGCGATCCCCATGCCGCATTCACCGAGCCGCCCGGGGCGACCCGACCGATGAGATTGCCGAAGTCGTTGGTGGCATAGACATTTCCCCGTGCCGAGACGTCCATTCCGTTTGCGGCCGACAGCCCGCTCACCCAGGGGCGGAACGCGCGGGTGCCGACGTCGAGGCGCCCGATGGACGCGTGCCGGAGCACGTCCCCGGCGATCACCCGCGGATCGGCGCCGTAGCCGACGAGCAAGGTGCCGTCCGGGGTCCAGGCGAGCGCACCCGCGCCGCCGTCGGGGACCCGGGCGATCGGGACCGCCGGCGCACCCGGCCGGGACAACCGGAACACCCGCCCGGAGATCAGGTCGGTGGTGTACAGACGGCCCGACGCATCGACCGTCAGGCCTTCGAGCGCGGCCCCGGGGATCGAGCCCACGAGACGTGCGGGCGCTGCGCCGGGGCACGAGGGGGCGGCGCCTGCGGGCGCGGTGCCGATCGCGCTCACGAGTCCGGCGGCGACCGCCATGGCCGCCGCGGCGGCGACGACCTTCGTGCGGGACGGGATGCGCAGGCTTCTCATGGCTGCTCCTACAGATCGCGGGTCGTGGGCACCGTCCTCGCCGTGGCGGCGGGTGGGCTCAGGCGGGGTGGGCTCGGTGGGGGTGGGCTCGGTCGGGGTGGCTCCGCCCGGGTACCCAACCGGCGCACCCGGAACACCTCGTGAGCACATGTGGACCTCCGTCCTGCGCGCACCCGGTCAGAAATCCGCCGAGAGCGCAGTGAGAACATGGACTTCGTGAACACGCACGACGCCCAGGCCCCTGCCCACGGTTCGACGCTGTCGGTCGACAGCATCGAGGCGGCGTCGACCCGAATCGCCCCGGCGGTGGCCCGGACCCCGCTCGACCAGTGCCCTCGGTTGTCGGCGTCGGGCGCGGAGATCTACCTCAAGCGCGAGGACCTGCAGGCGGTCCGTTCGTACAAACTGCGCGGTGCCTACAACGTCATGGCCCAGCTCACCGACGAGGAGCTCGCGCGCGGAGTCGTGGCCGCCAGCGCCGGCAACCACGCCCAGGGCGTCGCCTTCGCGTGCAAGTCGATGAAGGTGCACGGCCGCATCTACGTGCCGACGACGACGCCGAAGCAGAAGCGCGACCGGATCCTCTGGCACGGCGGCGAATACGTCGAGCTCAAGGCCATCGGCGAGACCTACGACGCCGCCGCGGCGGCCGCGCAGGCCGATGTGATGAGCACCGGCTCCACCTGGATCCACGCCTTCGACGACCCGCGGACGGCGGCCGGTCAGGGCACCATCGCGCGCGAGATCGTCGAACAGCTCGGCCGCGTGCCCGACGTCGTGGTGGCTCCGGTCGGGGGCGGCGGCTGCCTCGCGGGGATGGCCACCTACCTGCGCGGGATCTCCGAGGAGGTGTCGATCGTGGGCGTCGAGCCGACCGGCGCGGTGTCGCTGACCGCGGCCCTCGTCGACGGCGGACCCGTCACGCTCGACGCGATCGACCCGTTCGTCGACGGCGCGGCGGTCAAGCGGATCGGGACGATCGGGCATCGCGTGATGGCCGACCTCGGCGCCTCGGTGAGCGACCACCCGATCCTCGCGTCGATCACCGACGCCCCGCAGACCCGAATCGTTCCCGACGAGCGGATCTCCCCGAAGCCGGGTTCGGCGCACATCCTGCACGTCGACGAGGGCGCGATCTGCTCGGCGATGCTCGAGCTCTACCAGAACGAGGGCATCATCGCCGAACCCGCGGGCGCGCTCGCGGTCACCGCGCTCGACAAGCTCGACCTGCCCGCCGGCGCCACCGTGGTGTGCCTGATCTCCGGCGGCAACAACGACGTGTCCCGCTACGGCGAGATCATCGAGCGCTCCCTGGTCCACCGCGGGCTCAAGCACTACTTCCTCGTCGACTTCCCGCAGGAGCCCGGCGCACTGCGTCGCTTCCTCGACGAGGTCCTCGGACCCGACGACGACATCACGCTGTTCGAGTACGTCAAGCGCAACAACCGGGAAACCGGGGCCGCGCTCGTCGGCATCGAGCTCGGCCGGCCGGAGGACCTCGGTGCGCTGCTCGACCGGATGGCGCACTCGCGGCTGCACTGCGAGCGTCTCGAACCCGGGTCGCCCGCCTACGAATACCTGACCTGAGCGCTGCCAGGCGATGTCGTGAACCCGAAGCCGCGGCGGGCGCGGCCCCGGGCGGTCAATCCGCCGCCACTCCGACGATCACGTTGTGTCCCGGCGAGATCCCGTCCGGCGCCGGCGGTTCCCAGGCGAGCCGGACGTCGAGCCGGCGGGGGAGCGCAACCGGGTCCTCACCCGGGACGACGAACACCCACCAGTCGCCGCGACGCATCGCGAACCAGCCCGCGTCCGAATCGAATTCGGCGGCCACGGAGTCGAATGCCGGATCGTGCAGGGCCGGTTCGGCCTTCCGCAGCGCGATGAGGGAGCGGTAGAAGTCGAGGAGACGGGCGTGCTCGGGACCGTCGGGTTCCGACCAGTCCAGTTTCGACCGGGTGAAGGTCTCCGGGGCCTGCGGATCGGGGACGTCGTCGCGATCCCACCCGTGCTCGGCGAACTCCGACTTGCGGCCCTCGGCGGTGGCGCGGCCGAGATCCGGTTCCGGGTGGGAGGTGAAGTACTGGAACGGCGTTCGCGCGCCCCACTCCTCGCCCATGAACAGCATGGGGGTGAAGGGGGACAGCAGCACCAGCGCCGCCTTGATCGCCAGCTGCCCTCCGTCGAGGTACTCCGACGGCCGGTCGCCGACCGCGCGGTTGCCGATCTGGTCGTGGTTGCAGGTGAAGGCGAGCAACGACGAGGCCGGCACCAGGTCGGTGGGGATCGGCCGGCCGTGGTTGCGCCGCCGGAACGACGAGTACGTGCCGTCGTGGAAGAACCCTCCGGTGAGCACCTTCGCCAGGCACTCGGCGCTGCCGAAATCGGCGTAATAGCCCTGTCGCTCGCCGGAGACGAAGGTGTGGATCGCGTGGTGGATGTCGTCGTCCCACTGCGCGGTGAGTCCGTATCCGCCGTCGGCGCGCGACATGACCAGCCGCGGGTTGTTGAGGTCGCTCTCGGCGATCAGCGACAGCGGCCGCCCGAGCCGGGCCGCCAGCGCATCGGTGGCGGCGGCGAGTTCCTCGAGGACGTGGACGGCGCGTTCGTCGTGCAGCGCGTGCACGGCGTCGAGCCGCAGCGCGTCGACGTGGAACTCGGTGAACCACCGCAGCGCGGTCCCGGCGATGAACGCGCGCACCTCGTCGGAGTCGGGACCGTCGAGGTTGACCGACGAGCCCCACGACGTCGTGCCGGTGGACAGGTACGGCCCGAACTCCGGTAGGTAATTGCCCGACGGGCCGAGGTGGTTGTAGACGACGTCGAGCACCACGCCGAGGCCGCGGGCGTGGCAGGCGTCGACGAACCGGGCGAGCGCGGCCGGGCCGCCGTAGGCCTCCTGCACCGCATACCAACCGACCCCGTCGTACCCCCAGTTGTGGGCTCCGTTGAAGGCGTTGACCGGCATGAGCTCGACGAAGTCGACCCCGAGGTCGACGAGGTGGTCGAGGCGCGCGATCGCCGAGTCGAGCGTCCCGGCGGGGGTGAAGGTGCCGACGTGCAGTTCGTAGACGATCGCGCCGCGCACGTCGGCGCCGCCCCACGAGTCGTCGGTCCACGTCGTCTCGTCGACGGTGAACAACGCGGACAGCCCGTGGACGCCCTCGGGCTGGCGGACCGAGCGGGGATCGGGCCGGACCGCGCCGCCGTCGATCGAGAAGCCGTACCGGAGTTCGGAGACGGGCACGGCGCCGATTCCGTCGGGGACGCCGTCGGGTAGCCACCACCCGTCGGGCTGCCGGCGCATCGGGTACGACGACGTCGGGGAGTCGGGGCCGGTGGCGACGGCGAGTGCCACCGACGCGGCGCCCGGCGCCCACACCCGGACCTCGTCGACGCCCCGAGGCGGGACGAACGGCTCGAGATCGGAGCGAAGGGGCAGTTTCGCCCGTCGCTGGTCGATCGTCCAGGTTAGGGTCTTCTCCACACCGGGGGACTCACGGTCGCCTACGCCCATTCGTGCACGGTATGTCGAACCCGACTCCCGCGCCGACCGGCGCTACTGTGACCCCACACACAACTGAGACGCGAAAGCGGGGCATATTACGGCGACGCTCATGCCCGTCGGGGGCACGTCGAGCAGATACGCCGGACGGTGTGCGCGAGGACGAAGTGGTCCTCGCGGACATCATGGCCTGACACGGCCGGTGAACGGGGTAAGCCGAGACGCAAGGGTAGGGATTGAGCACAGACGCTGTGACCTCTGAGCAGGAGGAGGTCGGCCGGAAGAGGCCGAATGCGCTTCGCGCGTGGTTCGACAAGCACGTCGTGGCCTCGTTCGACACCTTCGGACGACAGCTGGGCATGTTCGTCGAGGTGTTCCGCACGCTCTTCGCCGACATCGCCAAGCGGCGCTTCCCCTTCGGCGAGTTCGTCCGCCAGTGCGCGTTCATGGCCTCGACCTCGGTCTTCCCGACGCTGCTGGTCGCCATCCCGATCGGCGTCATCGTCTCGATCCAGGTGTCGAACATCGCCGGTCAGGTCGGCGCGACCTCGTTCTCGGGCGCGGCCACCGGCCTCGGCGTCATCCGTCAGGGCGCGCCCCTGGTCACCTCGCTGTTGCTCGCCGGCGCGGTCGGCTCGGCCATCGCGGCCGACCTCGGCTCCCGCACGATCCGCGACGAGATCGACGCGATGAAGGTGATGGGCGTCAACCCCATCGAACGTCTCATCTCGCCGCGCCTGCTCGCCACGATGGTGGTCAGCTTCCTGCTCTGCGGCTTCGTCTGCTTCGTCGGCTTCATCACCGGCTACGTCTTCAACGTCTACTTCCAGGGCGGCACCCCCGGTAGCTATACGGGCACCTTTGCGTCCTTCGCGACGACGTCCGACCTGATGTTCGCGCTGGCCAAGGCCGTCATATTCGGCGCGATCGTGGCGATCGTCGCCTGCGATCGCGGCCTGTCGACGAAGGGCGGTCCGGCCGGCGTGGCCAACTCGGTGAACGCGGCGGTGGTGAACTCGGTGCTGTTGCTGTTCACCGTGAACGTCATCCTGACGCAGCTGTTCGCGATCCTCTTCCCGGCGAAGGTGGTGTGAGATGACCGCGTCACGGTATGTGCCACCGGTCCTGAAGCCGGTCGAGGCGGCCGCCAAGGTCGTCTATCACGCGCCGCGCAACGGCCTCGCGGCGATGGGCCACCTGATCACGTTCCTGGTCAGGTCGATCGGCGCCGTCCCGCTGGCCTTCCGGCAGTACAGCTCGGAGGTGTGGCGTCTGTTGTCGGACGTCGCCTGGGGCAACGGCGCGATCGTCGTCGGCGGCGGAACCGTCGGCGTCATGGTGATCCTCGGCGTGATGGGCGGGGCGACCGTCGGCATCGAGGGGTACACGGCACTCAACCTGCTCGGCATGTCGCCGGTGACCGGCGGCCTGTCGGCGTTCGCGACGACCCGCGAGATCGCGCCGCTGCTCGCCGCGACCGCATTCACCGCGCAGTCCGGGTGCCGGTTCACCGCCCAGCTGGGTTCGATGCGCATCGCCGAGGAGATCGACGCGCTCGAGGCCATCGCGATCCGGCCGCTGCCGTACCTGGTGACCACGCGCATGTGCGCCGCGGTGCTCGCGATCATCCCGCTCTATTCGGTGTCACTCGCCGCGAACTACCTCGCGTGCGAGGTCATGTTCATGCTCCAGAGCGGGCAGGGCGCGGGCACCTACCTGTACTACTTCCATTCGTTCATCCTGTCGTGGGACATGGTGTTCTCGTTCATCAAGGTGATCGTCTTCGTACTGCTGACGACGTTCATCCAGTGCTACTACGGATACTTCGCCGCTGGGGGGCCCGAAGGTGTGGGAGTTGCCGCCGGACACGCAATCCGACTCGCGATCATCGTCATCGTGTTCGCGAACCTGATCATGACGCTCGTCTTCTGGGGCACCTCGCCCGGAATCCAGATCTCGGGATGAGGGGGATCCGGTGAACATCGCAACCGACGGACGCAATCCCTCGATGACGCAGTACGTGCTGCGGGGGATCGCCTTCGTGCTCGTCCTGCTCGTGGTCTTCGTCCTGTTGTTCATGCGCTACCAGGGCGACTTCACCAAGACGGTCGCCGTGACCGCCGACCTCGTCGACGTCGGCGACGGCCTGACCCCCGGCGCCGACGTCCGCTACAACGGCCTGATCGTCGGGTCGGTCGAGTCGATCTCGGTCGACGAGGACAGCCGGGAGGACGCCGCGAAGGTCGTCAAGCAGGTCAAGATCGACATCACGCCGAAGCAGGCCGAGGGCATCCCGGCGTCGGTGACGGCGCGGACCGTGCCGTCGAACCTGTTCGGCGTCAACTCCGTCGAGCTGGTGCGTCCCGCCGACCCCGGCACCGACCGCCTGTCGAACGGCGCCGTCATCCCGGCCGACACGTCGCTGGAGACCATCAAGCTGCAGGACGCGCAGAACGAGCTGAACCGCCTGCTCGACGCGGTGCCGCCGGAGGATCTCGCCGAGGTGCTCGGGACCATCGCCGGTGCGCTCAAGGGCGGCGGCTCGGTGTTCGGCTCGTTCGTGGGCATCCTCCGCAACTACTTCGACTCGATCAACGCGCAGTTCCCGGCCGGCGCCCCGCCGGGCTTCGACAACTTCGACCGCTCGCTGAGCGGCCTCGCCCAGTCGGCGCCGGAGCTGCTCGACGCCCTGGGGCGCAGCGTGATCCCGTCGGTGACGCTCGCCGAGAAGCAGCGAGACCTCGCCGCACTGCTGTCGGGCACCCAGGGTCTGCTCGACCAGACGCAGCTGATGTTCGCGCGCAACGGCAACGGCGGCCAGCGCCTGATCTCCGACCTCAACCGCATGCTGGGCGCCACGGTGCTGGAACCGAACTCGCTGCCGGAGGCGATCGTCGCGCTGAACAAGCTCGCCGCGCGCGTGCTGACGGTCTTCACCGGCACCAACGGCCACGTGCAGCTGAACATCGGCGTCAGTTTCGGCGCGTTCGTGCAGTACAAGCGGCAGAACTGCCCGGTCTACGACGGCGGGCCGTACGGGCAGCTGCGCGGACCGGGATGTGTGGGGCCCGGTACCGGCACCGGACCGACGATGTCGGGTCCGTTGCAGATCTACCCGTCCGACGGGATGCGCCGGAACCGGCCGGTCGGCATGGTGACCACCGATTCGGACAACAAGACTCTCGGCGCGGTGCTGCGCCGCACGCCGTCGGCGGCCGACACGATCATGCTGGGGCCGCTGGTCCAGTCCATCGAAGCAAGTGACGCCGCTGCGCCCGGGCAGGGAGGGGGACGATGAGCTCGGCCTCGGGTTCGATCCGCAAACCGCTGATCGGCTTCTCGATCTTCGCTGTTCTCGCGTTGCTCGTGACCTATGTGATCTTCTCGACCCTGGAACGGTCGGTGTCGGGGTCGACGAACAACTACACCGCCTTCTTCGACGATGCCTCGGGCCTAGCCAAGGGTGACGACGTCCGCATGGCCGGCGTCCGCGTCGGCCGCGTCGACAAGATCGACCTCGACGGCGACCGTGCCCGGGTGGAATTCGAGGTGCAGACCGATCAGCAGGTCTACACCAACACCCGGGCGGCGATCCGCTACCAGAACCTGATCGGCCAGCGGTACCTCAACCTGACCCTCGTCGACGGCAAGCCGAGCGAGCCGCTGAAGCCGGGCTCGACGCTGGAGATGCCGTCGGAGGACTCCTACGACGTCACCAAGTTGCTCGGCGGTTTCCAGCCGGTGTTCGAGACCCTCGACGCCGACCAGGTGAACGCGTTGTCGCAGGGCCTGATCGAGGTCTTCAACGACCCCGACAACACGGTGGCGCTGACCAGGACCGTCGCCGAGGTCGGCCGGCTCGCCGAGGACACCGCCAACCGCGACGTGGTGATCGGCGCGATCATCGACAACCTGAGCACCGTGATGCGCGACCTGTCCCGTCAGGGCGACCAGTTCGGAACGGTGATCGAATCGATGGGCAACCTCATCGAGAACCTCAACGCGAACTCGGCGGCCTTCGGCAGCGCCGTCACCGACATCGGCCGGACCGCAAGCGGATTCGCCGACGTCCTGAGCCGCAGCCGGGACAGCCTGGCCGCCGCCGCCACCAACGGGCGGATCGCCACCAACACGCTCATCGCCAACGGCGCGAAGCTCGACCGGATGGCCGTCGACGCACCGGTCTTCCTCGGGCACTTCCCGCTGGTGCTCGGCGAGGGCGCCTACCTGAACATCTACGCCTGCGACCTCGACGTCGCGATCGGCGACGTGCTGCTGCCGCCGGGGATCTTCAACAAGATCGGCGGCACCAACCACTCGGTGGTGTGCCGATGAGCTGGTTTCGCAAGAGCTTCCGCAGCAACTCCCGGGTCTGGACCGGCGTCATCGGCGCGGTCGTCATCGTCGCGCTGCTGCTCGGCGTGACCGCGCTCGCCGAGGCGCATCTCGGCAAGCAGACCCTCACCGCCGATTTCGCCCAGGCCGGTGGCATCCGCCCCGGCGACAAGGTCCGCGTCGCCGGCGTCGACGTCGGCGAGGTCACCGAGACCAAGCTCGCCGGCGACCACGTGGCGGTCACGATGAAGGTCGACGACGACGTGCACGTCAAGTCCGACGGATCGGCGGAGATCAAGATGTCGACGCTCCTCGGTCAGCGCTATGTCGATGTGTCGCTGGGCCGATCGGACGAGGGCATCAAGGACGGGCACATCGAGAACACCGCGGTGCCCTACGACCTGAACCAGACGATCGAGGAGGGTGCGCCGATCCTCACCGGCATCGACGACAAGACGCTCGCGGAGAGCATCGACGAGCTCAACTCGCAGATGTCGGGTGTCCCGGCGATAACCAAGCCGACCTTCGAGGCGCTGACCCAGATGTCGGAGGTCATCACCCAGCGCAAGGACCAGCTCAACCAGCTGATCGAGGACACCAAGACGATCACGAACATCGTCAACGACAACCAGGCACAGCTCGCCGTGATCGTCGGTCAGGGCCGTGAGCTGACCCAGAAGATCGTGGCGCGCGAACAACTGGTGACCCGACTGCTCGACGGCATCGCCGAGCTGACCGAACAGGCCAGCGCGGTCGCCGGGGAGAACGCGAACCAGTTCGCCCCGATCATGGCCAACCTCAACACGATCACCCAGGGCCTGGAGAAGAACCGCAACAATCTCCGCAAGCTGCTGGAGATCCTGCCGGTGACCGCGCGCCTGACCAACAACGTGATCGGCGACGGCCCCTACGCGAACAGCTACCTGCCGTGGGGCATCTTCCCGGACAACTGGCTCTGCCTTGCCAAGGTGGTGGACGGATGCTGAGCATGACGAAACTGCGTCGCTCGACGCTGCTGGCGGGCATCGCCCTGCTCGCCGTCGTCGGACTCTCGGGATGCTCGATGATCCCGGGCAGCTGGAAGGCCGCGTTCGGTCAGGCGATCGAGGTGACCGCCTACTTCGACAACGTCGCCGGCCTGTACGAGACCAACGACGTCTCGGTGCTGGGCATGCCGGTCGGACAGGTGACCTCCGTGGAGCCGCAGGGCGATCGGGTCAAGGTCACCATGACCATCGACTCCGACATCCCGGTCCCGGCCGACGCGACCGCCGCGATCGTGAACACCTCGATCGTCACCACCCGGCACGTCGAGCTGAGCCCCGTCTACCAGGAGGGTCCGAAGCTCGAGAACGGCAGCGTCATCCAGGAGACGAAGGCGCCGGTCTCGATCGGGGAACTCTTCGACGCCATCGACGGGCTCGTCGTCGCGCTGAAGGGACCGAAGGGCGGCCCGGCCCCGCTGGCCGACATGATCGACATCACCGCGGGGATCGCCGACGGCAACGGCGAGGAGATCCGTGCCGCCCTCGAGCAGCTGGGCGAGGCGTCGGAGGTGGTATCCGGCAACAGCGATGCGCTCGTCGACGTCATCGAGACCATCGAGGGACTGACCACCACACTGGTGAAGAACTACCCGAAGATGACGGCGTTCTCGAAGTCGGTCAACGAGGTGTCGGAACTGCTGGGGCAGCAGTCGCCCGGTCTGGTCGCGACCCTGCGCAACCTCAACCAGACCCTGCAGAACACGACCGAGTTCCTGCGCGGCAACACCAACACGATCTCGGTGTCCTTCGACCGCCTCGCGGCGTTGACCGCGAACCTGAGCGACTACTCGCGTCAGGTGGTCGAGACGATCGACGTGGCGCCGCTGCTGTTCCAGAACCTGAGCAACTCGATCTCCGCCGAGCAGGGCGCGTGGCGAGTCCAGGTGCTGCTCGACAAGTCGCTGGTGGACAACGAGCTGCTCGCCAAGTTCTGTGAGGCGATCAACCTGCAGAAGGACGGCTGCCGCACGGGCAAGCTGAAGGATTTCGGTCCCGACCTGGGCATCTACTCGGCCATGTGGGAGCTGGTCAAATGAGGGCGGCGACAAGGCATTCCCTGCACATCGGGCGCCGTGAGACCACGCCCCGGCGGACCCGGGTGCGCCGGGGGAGCGTCCTCGCGCTGCTGACGGCCGCGCTCATGGGCCTCACCGGCTGCGGCATGCTGCCCGGGCTCACCGTCGAGCAGATCCCGCTGCCCGCGCCGGGCGGCATCGGGGAATCCATCCGGATCACCGCGAACTTCGACAACGCCCTGAACCTGCCGAGCCGGGCGAAGGTGAAGCTCAACGGCATGGACGTCGGGCAGGTCGACACCATCAGCGCCAAGGACTACAAGGCCGTGGTGACGATGGACGTCAGCAAGGACGCGCGCCTGCCGGTCGGCACCGGCGCCGAACTGCGCCAGGCGACCCCGCTCGGCGACGTGTTCGTCGCGCTGCTGCCGCCGCCCGATGCTCCCGATGGCTACATGGGCAACGGGGACACCCTGACCGGTCCCACCTCCGCGGCGTCCACCGTCGAGGATCTGCTCATCAGCATGTCCGGTGTCGTCGACAGCGGTTCGCTCAACTCGCTGACCATCGTCCTGACGGAGCTGAGCAAGGCCGTCGCGACGAATCCGTCGGACCTGAGCGGAGCCATCAACGGACTGACGACCGGTATCCGCAAGCTCAACCAGAACGCCGGCCGCGTGGACCGCTCGCTGGAGACCACCCGGGTCTTCACCGGCGAGCTCGCGGCCGGACGCGCCCAGATCATGGCGTCGATCAACAAGCTCGGTCCCGCCCTGGAGTCGTTGAACTCGCAGATCGGGTCGATCCTCACGACGCTGGACAAGACCCAGACGGTCACCGCGGCGACCAACGATTTCCTCGACACCGACCAGGACGATCTGGTCGAGATGCTCGAGCACCTGAACACGGTGCTCGCCGGGCTGCGGCAGGCGGCGGGCCCGTTGGGCTCGCTCGCCGACAACCTGCACGTGCTGGTGCCCAAGTGGGCCAAGTCCACGCCGGGTAGCGCGGCGGCCCTGTCGGCGAAGGTCTACTGGCTGAACCCGGGCGTCGGATTCGACTCGGCGAGCAGGCTTCCCGAGGCGTCCGACATCGACCGCGGTTCGGAGGCGCTCCAACAGACCGTCGCCCGGTTGCTCGCCCGGCTGACCGGAACCAGGGGGTGCTGCGGATGAGCGGCGTGGTCGGTTTCCTGCGCAAGCACTCGGTGCTGTTCGGCAACATCGCGCTCGTCGTGGTGATGTTCGTCGGCCTTGCCTACCTGTCGATGGGGGCGCTGAGCTGGCGGCCGCTGGAGAGCAAGTACTCGGTGACCATCGACTTCCCGATCTCCGGCGGCCTGCAGGACACCTCGGGTGTCACGTTGCGCGGAGCCAAGATCGGCGACGTCGAGTCGCTGCAGGTGCAACCTGAGTCGGTGACCGTGAAGGTCTCCATCGACTCGCGGTACAAGATCAACCGTAATTCCAAGGTCGCGGCACTGGGGTTGTCCGCGGCGGGCGAGCAGTACGTCGACTTCCAGCCGACCACCAACGACGGGCCGTACCTGAAAGACGGCGATCGCATCGGTCCGGCGCAGACCGAGGTCACCACGCCGTTCCCGGATCTGCTCGAGTCCTCGCTGGAACTGATCCAGGAGATCGACGCCGAGCAGCTGCGGTCGGCCGTCGACAACCTGCGGATCGCGCTGAACACCGACGACGGCAACAACGACCTCAAGGTCCTGTTCGACTCGGGCGGAACGATCTTCGCCAAGCTCTACACCGCGCTGCCGGAGACCACGCGCCTGATCAAGAACGCCGGCACGATCTTCGAGACGACCTCGCAGATCCAGCCCGACTTCGGCGACACCGTCTCGTCGCTGAGTGACCTGATCAACGCCGCGGCCGCCGCGGACAAGGAACTGCGCACGCTCCTCGACCGCGGACCGTCGCAGATGACGAGCCTCGCCGGATCGATCAACCAACTCACCGATCCGGTGACCAACGTGATGAAGCAGTTCCTCGACATCGCCGAGCAGGGCGCACTGCGCGCCCCGGCGCTGGCGGTGCTGCTGCCGTCGATCCGCGACGCCAGCATCAAGAGCCTCGCCATGTTCCACGACGGCGCGTCGTGGGCCTTCGGTTCGGTGTACCCGCGCCCGGCCTGCAACTACCCGGTCACGCCGCGCCGGCCGACCCAGATCCTCGAATTGGCGGTCCCGGTCAATCTGTACTGTGTGACCGAGGATCCCAACCAGCAGATCCGCGGCTCGGCCAACGCACCACGACCGCCGGGCGACGACACCGCCGGACCGCCGCCGGGCTACGACCCGAACGCGCGCACGGTGCCGCTCGACAAATGACGACTCGACACCCGACGAAGACAAGTTGCGTGACCTGTAGATGACAGACCATGAAAACGACCGAGAGAACGCCGATCTCGAGACCCCGGAGGTGACCGCGGACAGCGGCGTCGACGAGGCCGGCGCGGAGACTCCGGCCACGGACGGCTCGGACGCCTCCGACGCGAAGGTGAGCCTCGACAAGCCCGCGGCGCCGCGCGGCAAGACCGCCCGCCGGTCCGCATCGGGGCCGAAGCAGAGCGCCGCCGAGAAGACCACGGCGTCGTCGACGAGAACCGTGGAGTCACGCGGTTCCGACGACACCGCCTCCGGCGACAAGGAGTTCGCGGTCACCATCACCGCACGCGGCATCCGGCGCGCCGTCGGGGCGCTGCTGGTGATCGCGCTGATCGCCGCCGTCGGGTTCCTCGGCTGGCGGACCTTCACACTGCAGCGCGAGGCCGACGCGTTCGCCGACGCGAAGACCGCGTCCGCCGACTTCGTCGGCAAGCTGGTGACGACGCTCAACGCCGAGAACGCCGGAAACTCCAAGGAGCTGCTCGGACCACTCTCGACCGGCGAGCTGCGCAAGCGGCTGGAGCAGGAGCGCGACGACACCGAGCAGAACGTCGAGGCGCTCAAGATCGAGGTGACCTCGAAGATCAACGTCGTCGCGGTGGAGACGGTCAGCACCGACACCGCCAAGACGGTGGTGATGGCCGAGGTCACCGGCCGCAGCGTGAAACTGCCGACCGGCGGGACCAGTCTCATGGTGTTCCGACTCGACCTGGCCAAGGAAGACGGCAAGTGGCTGGTGTCCAAGGTCGACGGCCCGCCCGGCGCCCCGAGCGGCCAGATCGACCCGTCGCAGTCGCTCCCCGGCGGTGGTGCGCCGCAGCAGAACCAGCCGGCCCCAGCGCCGCAGCCGGGAGGCTAGGACCAGGCGCGAAGAGATCCGGTTGCGCCGGCCCCGAATCCCGGGACAAACGCAGCCGGATTTCTTGTGTCCGTCGAGCTGTCGGCGGACCGTTCAGTCCCGCACCAGGATCGCCACCGGATGTCCGGCGCGCGCGGTGTGCAGATCGACGGTTCCCTCGTGGATGGCCCCGCCGCGCACGTCGCGCCACCGGCCGGCCGGCAGCTCGATCGTCGTCGCCGCCGCGGAGACCGGGTCCAGGCTGTGGGTGAAGCGCGCGGTGATGACCACGACCGACGCGCACTCGCCGGTGCCGCGGGCGAAGGCGACGCCGTGGTCGTGTGCGGCGCCGTCGACGGGTAGGCCGGTGTAGGTGCCGGACGGGCCGAAGGCCTCGGGATGCTCGGCCCGCACACGCAGGGCGTTCCGGACCATCGCGGTCTTCGGGTGGTCGGGCGAGCGGCTGAAGTCGACCGGCCGCCGGTTGTCGGGATCGACGAGGGAGTCCTCCCACCACTCGGTGCCCTGGTAGATGTCGGGGACACCTGGTCCGAGGATGGCGATCGCCTTGCGCGCCAGGGCTTCTTGTTCCCACGCAGGGGTGACGCGGCGGACCAGCTCGGTGACGGCGGCCGCGACCGGGGTGGTGGTGACTTCGTCGATCCAGCGTTCGACCGAGACCTCGAACTCCTCGTCGATCTCGGTCCAGGAGGTGTGCAGCCCGGCCTCGCGGCACGCCTTGCGCGCGTATTCGACCAGGCGGGTGCGCAGCTCGTCGGTGACGATCCCGTCCGTCGGCCAGACCCCGAAGATGTTCTGCAGCAGGAAGTACGCGGTCAGGCCGTCGGGGATCTCGGTGTTCAGCCACACCTTCTCGATGAGCAGCGACCACCGCTCGGGGACCTGCGAGAGCAGGGCGATCCGGGCGCGGACGTCCTCGCCGCGTTTGGTGTCGTGTGTGGAGGTGGCGGTCATCGCCAGCGGCCACAGGCGGGCTCGCGCCTCGTTGTGCTCGTGGAAGTCGGCCACCGACAACGCGGGATTCGCCGGGTCGCCGCCCACCTCCTGAGCGGACACCAGGCGCGCGGTGCGGTAGAAGAGGCTGTCCTCGACGCTTTTCGCGGTGACGGCGCCGCAGGTCTGCGCGAGTCGCGAACTCGCGGCGCCCGGACTGCGCGTCGCTCGGACGACGGCGCCGAGCGGCCGCGTCAGCTCCGGCCGCTCCGCGGCGATCTTCACCGCGGCCGTCTCCAACCGTGACCGCAGCGACGGATAGTCGGCGCGGTAGACCCCGAGTGCGGCGATGAGCTCCCCGCACGCCTCGGCGATCGCCTCGGAGTCGGCGGCGGGATCGGCGTGGGTGATGGTGCGGACGAGTCGCCGGAGCTCGGTGGGGAAGGACTCGCGCAGCGTGGTCAGCTTCTGCCGGTGCTCCATCGCCTCGATCCAGCGCCCGTCGCCGGTCTCGCCGGTGAGGTGCTCGTGCAGCTCGGTCAGCTGGACGACCCCCGAGGGGGCGACGAAGAGGCCGTCGATGACGCGCATCTGGTCGTACCCGGTGGTGCCCTCGACCGGCAGGCTCGGTTCGAGCGGTTCGTCGGGCGCGAGGATCTTCTCGATGTAGATCAATCGGTCGTCACCCATGTCGGAGCGCAGCCGCTGCAGATAGTGCTGCGGGTCCCACAGGCCGTCCGGATGATCGACGCGAACACCGTCGATCAGGTCCTCGGCGGCCAGATCCCGCAGCCACTGGTGTGTGGCGTCGTAGACGACCGGGTCCTCCTGGCGGAGTGCGGCGAGTTCGTTGACGGTGAAGAAGCGGCGGTACCCGATCAGGCCGCTGTTCCAGGGCACGAGCTTGTAGTGCTGGCGCGCATGGATTTCCGCGGGGGTGCCGTCCCCGGTGCCCGGGGCGACGGGGAAGGAGTGGTCGTAGTAGCGCAGGTTGCCGTGCCGGTCGATCGTGAGCGGACTCAGGTCGCCGTCGGCCGCGACGACGGGCAGGGCGATCTTGCCGCCGGCGCCGTTGTCCGCGGAGAAGTCCACGTCGAAGAACGACGCGTACTGCGAATGCGGTCCGTGGCGCAGCAGGTCGGCGAACCACGGGTTGGCGAGCGCGTCGGCGACGCCGGTGTGGTTGGGCACGATGTCGATGATGAGTCCGAGCCCGAGTTCGGTTGCGGCCCTGCGCAATTCGCGCAGGCCGTCGAGCCCGCCGAGGATGTCGGAGACCGTCGGCGGTGGCAGCCAGTCGTAGCCGTGCGTGGAGCCGGTGGCGGCGGTGCCGATGGGGGACAGGTACACGTGACTGACCCCGAGGTCGACGAGATGGTCCAGGGTGGAGACGACGTCGGCGAAG
>Ga0164243_10000770_pt1 | contig 55868 bp, 44 predicted proteins | sample OricompcompostOP_FD_108781 | JGI IMG/M metagenome (GOLD analysis project Ga0164243, IMG submission 108781) | Organic Plus compost microbial communities from Emeryville, California, USA - Original compost - Organic plus compost (OP) | ecosystem: Engineered > Solid waste > Mixed feedstock >... | reverse complement strand
GTCTCCTCGGTCAGCGACGGATGGCAGCAGATGAACATCAGCCGCAGGACGTCATCCTCGACATGGTCGAGTGCGAACTCCTCCTCGTAGGACTGAGCCGCCTCCGCCGAGAGCGTCGCGTAGGCCCGCAGCGCCCGCTCGCCGGCGCGCAGTTGGTCCGTCGCGCGGCGTTTGGCCGTCGTCATGAGCCAGGCGCCCGGATTGTCGGGCACACCGTCGCGCGGCCACTGCGCCAGCGCGGCGGCGAGCGCCTCCTGGGCCAGGTCCTCCGCCCGGTTCAGGTCGTGGGTGATGCGCAGCAGCGCGCCGAGCAGGCGTGACGACTCCTGCCGCCACACCCGCTCGACCGCCGCTGCCGCGTCGTCCGGGCCGAGCGCTGTCGCGCCGTCCGGTGCTGGATCGAGGGATGTCACCGGGCGTCGGGGCTCGCGGGCCGCTCGACCAGAGGCCGCACCTCGATCCAGCCCTCCCAGCCGGGCCAGGTGTCGCGGTGCGCGGCGAGGAACGCCTCGGCCTTCTCGGCGGCGACCTTCACATCCGGCACGTCGTAGACGGCGTACCCGCCGACCAGTTCCTTGGTCTCGACGAACGGCCCGTCGACGGTGGTGATCGCCGCGCCGGCCAGCCGCACGACCGCCCCGGCCTCGATCGGCAGCAGCCCGCCCACCTCGATCAGGCTGCCGTTGGCCGTATTGATCGCGCCCAGTGCGCCGATGGCGGCGAACAGCTCGGCCGGCGGCTCGGCGGTCGGCCGGCTGACCTCGTGGACCATGAGCATGACCTTCATCTCGGACTCCTGTCCCGTGGCGGCCCCGGTGGCCGCGTCATCCCGTACGTCGCCGTCCGACACCGAATCTTGACATGGGTCCGGGAACTTTTTTCGGCCCGCGTCGGGTTCGTGAGTATCGTCGGGGAGATCATCACGGCTGGAGCTGGGGAGCGGGCATGGCGCACACGTACGACTTCGAGGCGGTCACGGCGGACGGGCGCCGGGTGCCCCTGTCGACCTACGCCGGCAAGGTGTTGCTGATCGTCAATACCGCCAGCAAGTGCGGCCTGACTCCGCAGTACGAAGGGCTCGAGGCGCTCTACCGGGCGGAGAAGGACCGGGGGCTGGAGATCCTGGGCTTCCCGTGCAACCAGTTCAAGGAGCAGGAGCCGGGCACCGACGAGGAGATCCAGGAGTTCTGCCGGACCGTGTACGACGTGACGTTCCCGGTCTTCGCCCGCGTCGAGGTCAACGGCCCCAACGCCATCCCGCTCTACCAGTTCCTGCGTGCCCAGCAGCCCGGCGACTTCGGCCCGCGGTACGGCGGCTTCTACGACGCCATCTCGCGCATCCGCCCCGATGCCGGGCCCGACGAGATCAAGTGGAACTTCACCAAGTTCCTCGTCGACCGGCAGGGCACTGTGGTGCGCCGGTACGAGCCCCCGGTGCTGCCGGCCGACATCCAGCCCGATCTGGCGCGCTACCTCTGATCCGGGCGGGCGGACCGGTCCCGCCTACCGTACGGGCGCGAGCGACGCCACCCACTGCGCGACCGTGAGGGTGGTCGCCTGGCGCGGGAACACCTTCTCGGTGAGCACCCGGTGCACCTCCGGGTCGGAGTCGCAGCACGCGTCGGTGAGCACGGTCAGCTCGTAGTCGAGGTCGGCCGCCTGGCGCACGGTGGAGAGGACCACGCCACTGGTGGCGATGCCACACAGCACCAGGTGGGTGGCGCCGAGGCCACGCAACAGGACGTCCAGGTCGGAGCCGGCGAAGGCGCTGATTCGCTTCTTGAGCACGATCGGGTCATCCGGCGCCGGCGCGACCCGCGGATCGATCTGCGTCTCCGGATGGTCCACTGTGTACCCGAGGCCGCTGGCGCTGATCCGGGAGAAGGTCTTGTTGGTGGGGCTGACCTCGGGGAAGCCAGGCCGAAACGCGACCCGGACATACACAATGGACAGACCCGCGGCGCGGGCCGCGGTGATGGCCTCGGCGGCGCGATCGAGCACCTGCGGCGCATCGGCGTAGCGGGACGTGATGCCGACCTGCAGGTCCATGGCGAGTAGTGCGGTGGTGGTCACGCCGTGTGATCTTAGGTGATTCCCGGGCCAGGCCCCCGGCGGAGGCGTTGGTGCCCGTACCCTGGCAGGGCCATGACCGCTGCCATCCGCACCTACAACGCCCGCCGGGGACGCCTGCGCCCCGGGCGTCTCGACGCGTTGACCCGCCTGCTGCCCCGGTACGGCTGGGACCAGACGCGGGTGGATGGTTCGGTGGGGCCGGTGGTGCTGGAGATCGGCTCCGGCATGGGTGAGGCGACGGTGGCGATGGCGGCGGCGGATCCGGAACGGCTCTATCTGGCCGTCGAGGTGCACACCGCGGGCGTGGCCAACCTGCTCAGCCTGATCGAGCGGGCGGACCTGCGCAACGTCCGGGTGGTCCGGGGCGACGCCGTCGCGTTGCTGCGGGAGCGGGTCGCGCCCGGGGCGCTCGACGCGATCCACGCGTTCTTCCCCGATCCGTGGCCGAAGCCGGGGCATCACAAGCGCCGGCTCATCCAACCGTCGCATGTGGAGCTGATGGTGTCCCGCCTGCGGGTGGGTGGCCGGCTGCACTGCGCCACGGACGACCGCTCGTACGCCGACGCCATGCTCGCGACGCTGACCGCCGCCGCCGGCCTGCGCAACCTCGCCGGTGACGGGTTCGCGCCCCGTCCCGCGCACCGCCCGGTGACCAGGTTCGAGCAGCGTGGGCTGGCGGCGGGCCGAACCAGCCTCGATCTTCTCTTCGAACGGGTACCCACGTGAGCCTGGTCCCGCCCTCCGGCGATCCCGACGAGGTCTTCGAGTCCTTTGTGGACTGGAGCGGCCGGCAAGGGTTGGCGCTCTACCCCCATCAGGAGGAGGCGCTGTTCGAGCTGGTCGCCGGCTCCAACGTCATCCTCAACACACCCACCGGTTCGGGCAAGAGCCTCGTCGCCACGGGGGCCCACTTCGTGGCGCTGTCGCAGGGCCAGCGGACGTTCTACACCGCGCCGATCAAGGCCCTGGTATCGGAGAAGTTCTTCGCGCTCATCGACATCTTCGGTGCCGAGCAGGTCGGCATGCTCACCGGCGACGCGAGCGTCAACCCCGAGGCGCCGATCATCTGCTGCACGGCCGAGGTGCTCGCCAACATCGCCCTGCGCGACGGCGAACTGGCCGACGTCGGGCAGGTGGTGATGGACGAGTTCCACTTCTACGCCGACCCGGACCGGGGTTGGGCATGGCAGGTGCCGATCATCGAGTTGCCCCAGGCACAGTTCCTGCTGATGTCGGCGACGTTGGGTGACGTGTCCTTCTTCGTCGACGACCTGACCCGCCGGACCGGTCGGTCCACGGCGGTGGTCAGCTCGGCCCAGCGGCCGGTGCCGTTGCTCTTCAGCTATGCCATGACCCCGTTGCACGAGACGATCGAGGAGTTGCTGCAGACCAGGCAGGCGCCCGTCTACATCGTGCACTTCACCCAGGCGGCGGCGCTGGAGCGGGCCCAGGCGTTGATGAGCATCAACGTCACCACCCGCGCCGAGCGGGACGCCATCGCCGAGGCCATCGGGGCGTTCCGCTTCACCGCCGGTTTCGGCAAGACGCTGTCCCGGCTGGTGCGCCAAGGCATCGGCGTGCACCACGCCGGCATGCTGCCCCGCTATCGCCGGCTGGTCGAGACGCTGGCCCAGGCCGGGCTGCTCAAGGTCATCTGTGGCACCGACACCCTCGGCGTCGGCATCAACGTGCCGATCCGCACGGTGCTGTTCACCGGACTGTCCAAATTCGACGGAACCCGGACGAGACTGTTGCAGGCCCGGGAGTTCCACCAGATCGCGGGCCGGGCCGGGCGAGCGGGGTTCGACACCGTCGGCACGGTGGTGGTGCAGGCGCCCGAGCACGTCATCGAGAACGAGCGCGCGCTGGCCAAGGCCGGCGACGACGAGCGCAAGCGGCGCAAGGTGGTCCGCAAGAAGCCACCCGAGGGCTCGATCGGCTGGGGCCGGCCCACCTTCGACCGGCTCGTGGCGGCCGAGCCCGAGCCGCTGAGGTCGAGCTTCGCGGTCAGCCACGCCATGCTGCTCAACGTCATCGGCCGGCCGGGCGACGCGTTCGCCGCCATGCGACACCTGCTCACCGACAACCACGAGGACCGTCGCGCGCAGCGCCGTCACATCCGCCGGGCCATCGCGATCTACCGTGCCCTGCTCGCCGGTGGGGTGGTGGAGCGACTGTCCACACCGGACGCTGCCGGCCGTACGGTCCGGCTCACCGTGGACCTGCAGTACGACTTCGCGCTCAACCAGCCACTCTCGCCGCTGGCCCTGGCCGCGATCGAACTGCTCGACCGGGAGTCGCCCACCTACGCGCTGGACGTCGTGTCGGTCATCGAGTCCACTCTGGACGATCCGCGGCAGGTGCTCTCGGCCCAGCAGTTCAAGGCCCGCGGTGAGGCTGTCGCCGCGATGAAGGCGGAGGGGATCGAGTACGAGGAGCGCATGTCGCTGCTGGAGGAGGTCACGCACCCCAAGCCGCTGGCGGAGCTGCTCGAGGCCGCCTACGAGCTCTACCGCCGGGGACACCCGTGGGTCGCCGACCACACGCTCTCGCCCAAGGCCGTCGTGCGCGACATGTACGAGCGGGCGATGACCTTCACCGAGTACGTCTCCTTCTATGGCCTGGCCCGCTCCGAGGGACTGGTGTTGCGCTACCTCGCCGACGCCTACCGGGCCCTGCGCCAGACCGTGCCCGGCGAGGCGCGCACCGAGGAGTTGACGGACCTCATCGAGTGGCTCGGTGAGCTGGTGCGTCAGGTCGACTCCAGCCTGCTCGACGAGTGGGAACGCCTGCGGTCGGGGGCCGATCTCGGCGTTGACGACGCCGTACGGACCGCGGTGCCGCCGTCGCTGACGCGCAACGAGCGGGCGTTGCGGGTGCTGGTGCGCAACGCGATGTTCCGTCGGGTCAGCCTCGCCGCGCTGCGCCGCTACGACGAGCTGGGCGCCCTCGACGGCGAGTCGGGCTGGACCGCGGCCGAGTGGCAGGCCGCGCTGGACTCCTACTTCGGGGAGCACGACACCATCGGCACCGGGCCCGCCGCCCGCGGCCCGGCCCTGTTCATGGTCGAGACCGGCGCCGACGTGTGGCGGGTGCGGCAGATCATCGACGACCCGGCCGGGCACCACGACTGGGCGCTCACCGCCGAGGTGGACCTCGCCGCCTCCGACGAGGCCGGCGAACCGGTGATCCGGCTCGTCGACTTCTCCTCCGCCTGACCGGCACAGGCGACATCATGAAGGCGTCCCGCCCGCGACGCTGAGCAGGAGACGACGGATGCGTGTGCTGTTGATCGGCCCACCCGCTTCGGGCAAGGGCACCCAGGCGGGCGTCATCGCCCGTCACTTCGGCATCGTGCATCTCTCCAGCGGTGACCTGCTGCGCCAGCAGATCGCGGACCGGACCCCCGTGGGCGAGGCCGCACGTGCCTCCGTCGACCGGGGTGATCTGGTGCCCGACGACGTGGTCCTGGAGATCGTGCGCGGCCCCATCGAGGAGGCGAGTCGGCACGGCGGCTACGTGCTCGACGGCTATCCCCGTACGGCGGAGCAGGCGGCCGCCGCTCAACAGGCGATCGACGGCGCCTGGATCGAGGTCGCGTTGCTGCTGGAGGTGCCGCGCGAGCTGCTGGTCGAGCGCATGCTGCGCCGGGGCCGGACCGGTGGGCGCAGCGACGACACCGAAGAGGTGCTGCGCCACCGCATCGACGTCTTCGAGCGCCAGACGCCGCCGCTGCTGGACTACCTCGGGCGGCACGCCACGCTGCTGCGCGTCGACGGATCCCGCGCCATCGAGGAGGTCTCCGCCACCATCGTGGCCGAGCTGGAACGTGTCGCCTCCCCGTAGCCCGCACCCGTACGGCGAGCACCCGTACGGCGAGCACCCGTACGGGCGTGTGAACCGACGCGCCGAGGGATGCCGGCGTGTCGGTTCACACGGGGCAGCGGGCGGGCGGCGTGTGAACCGGCGGGGCGGCGTGTCTGCGGCGTGTCGTTCACAGGCCCGGGGGAGGGGCCGCGTGGCAGACCCGCCAAGATCATCATGGGTTGCCGGGCGCGGCGAAAAAATCTTGGCGGCTCGTGTCGATCCGGATCAGGGCCGTTCGACCTTGGGATGAAAGGGTCGGGAGCCGACCCGCGACGAAGGAGATCTGTGATGGCGAAGTACATGCTGATCATGCGGTCCACCGACGAGGCCATGGCCAAGGCGGCCGAGGTGCCCTTCGAGGAGATGCTCGAGACGATGGGCCGGTTCAACGACGAGCTCATCCGCGCAGGCGTACTGGTCGCCGCCGAAGGGCTGGAGGACCCCGCACAGGGCGTGGTCGTGGACTACAGCGGCGAGACGCCGGTGGTCACTGACGGCCCGTACGGCGAGACCAAGGAGCTGTTCGGCGGCTTCTACATCCTGGACGTCGCCTCGAAGGAGGAGGCGGTCGAGTGGGCCAAGCGGATGCCGGGCTGGCCGGGCAGCAAGTGCGAGATCCGTCGTGTGCCCAGCATCGACGAGTTCCCGCAGGACAACGAGTGGATCCGCCGGGAGCGGGCGTGGCGCGAGCGGACCGGTCAGCTCTGAACGCGCGGGAGCAGGGCGACCCGAGGCGGGTGTCGCGGCAGGCCGGTGCGCCTGCCGCGACGCGGCCCGGTGCCGCGTCACCCGCAGCAGGGCAGGGTGCCGCGTCACCCGCAGCAGGGCAGGCTGCCACGTCACCCGCAGCAGAGCAAGCAGACGGCGTGGAGGCGGCCCGTCGGGCGGTGGAGGCGGTCTGGCGCATCGAGTCGGCCCGGATCGTTGCCGCGCTCGCGCGCTACACCGGCGATTTCGCCCTCGCCGAGGACGTGGCACAGGAAGCACTGGCCGAGGCGCTGGTTTCCTGGCCGCGCGACGGCACGCCCGACCACCCCGTGGCGTGGCTGCTCGCCACCGCCCGCCGTCGGGCGATCGACGCCTTCCGCCGGCAGTCGGCGCTGGACACCCGGTACGCGGCCATGGCACGCCAACTCGGTGAGGGCGAGATGGCGGCCGGGTCGCCCGGCGGCGGCAGCGAGGAACCGTGGGATCCGGACCGCATCGACGACGACATCCTGGCCCTGCTCTTCGTCGCGTGCCATCCCGTCCTCTCGCCCGAGGCGCGGGTTGCCCTGACGCTGCGGGTCGTCGGCGGCCTGACGAGTGAGGAGATCGCGCGCGCCTTCCTCGTGCCCGTACCGACGATCCAGGCCCGCATCACGCGGGCGAAGAAGACCATCGCGGCGGCGGGTGTGCCCTTCGCCGTACCGCCGGCCGACCAACGACGCGAGCGGCTCGGTGCCGTGCTGAGCGTCCTGTACGTGATCTTCACGGAGGGCTCGACGGCGACCAGCGGCGACGACCTGCTGCGGCCGGATCTGGCGTACGAGGCGATCCGGCTCGCCCGTGTGCTGGCCGCGCTGCAGCCCGACGAGCCGGAGGCGCACGGTCTGCTCGCCCTGTGCGAGCTGACCGCGGCCCGGTTTCCCGCCCGTACCGGTCCGGACGGACAGGCTGTGCTGCTGGAGCACCAGGACCGGCGACGGTGGGACCGCTCCGCCATCACCCGCGGCCTCGCCGCTCTCGGGCGTGCCTCGGCGATCGGCCGGGGGTTGGGACCGTACGGGTTGCAGGCCGCGATCGCCGCCTGCCATGCGACGGCACCGTCGGTGGCGGAGACGGATTGGGAACGCGTGGTCCTGCTCTACGAGGCGCTGGGCCAGGTCGCGCCGTCGCCGATCGTCGACCTCAACCGGGCGGTGGCGGTGGCGATGGCGAGCGGACCGGCGGCCGCTCTGTCCCTTGTGGACGATCTCGCCGTGGCGGGGCGGCTGGCCGGGTCGCATCTGTTGCCGACCGTTCGCGGCGAACTGCTGGCCCGGCTCGGCCGCGACCGCGAGGCCCGGGCCGAGTTCGAACTGGCCGCTCGGTTGTGTCGGAACCTGCGCGAGCGCGAGGTGCTGCTGCGCAAGGCCGCCGCCCTCGTCCCACCGCGAGCGTGAGCGGCACGCCGGTGGTTCGCGGCGTGTCGGTTCACACGCGTGGCGCGGCGGTCAGAGTGTGAAGCGTTCGGGCGGCGTGTCGCCCGCGTGCCGCTCACACAGGCGGGGAGGGCTGGGCAGTCGGGATCGCCGCAAGCCACGCGGGCTCCGCGGCCGGTCAGAGTTCCAGCAGCAGGGCGCGATGGTCGGAGACCTCGGGCTCGGCGAGGATCGCGAACCGCGTGACCGCCGACGGGTCGCTGACCAACGCGTAGTCGGCGTGGCGTACGGGCTTGGGGTAGTGGGAGGTGCGGGTGTCCGCCGTCCCCACGAGGTCGACGAGGCCCAGCTCGCCCAGGATCTGGAACGTCTCGCTGTCGGGCAGCAGGTTCAGGTCGCCGCAGACCACGGTGAGGTCGGCGTCCCGCTGGGACCGCTGGACGAGTTCGGCGAGCCGGCGCGCCTGGGCACGGCGTTCGGCGGTGTCGTGCTTGCCACTCGGGTCCCGAAGGCCGTGCAGTTGGATGACGGCGACCCGTCGACCCGTGGTGCGGTCGAGCACCCGCACCGCGAGCGCCGCTCGGGGCGCGATCGTGCTCGGCCACGAGTCGTGGTCGGTGAACGAGCCGTGGACGAACGCCGTGTCCAGGCCCACCAGCGGCAGGTGCTCGTCGACGAGGGTCGCGATGCCGAAGTCCTGGCGATGCCGGCCACCCGACGGGTCGAGCACCGGCCCCGACTCGGCGGCGACGAAGATCGCCTGGTGGGCGGGGAGCACCTGGCGGACATCGGCCAACAGGTTCGCCCGTTGGGGGAATGCGTTTTCCCCGTTCGCGTAGCGCACCCAGCCGGTCCGACGGGGGGTGCGGGTCACCTCCTGCAGGCACAGGACGTCCGCTCCCACCGTGCCCAGCCAACCGGCGAGCGGGTCGAACATCCTGCCACCCCAGGTGTTCACCGACACGATCCGCACGGATGTCACCGTATCGGGCCGCACCACCGGATTTTGCGTCGGGAAGGACGGCTCGTGCGTCCTTCCCTACACGGCAATCGCCCGTCCGATCACCACAGGTGAAGGGAGCGGCGGAAGATGCCGGCGGCGTCCTCGGGGGTGACCTCGCGCGGCGCCGTGGCGAGCAGGCGCTGCTGCTTCATCGTGCCCGAGACGAGATCGTCGATGTCGGACTCCTGGTAGCCGACCGCGGCGATGCCGTTGGGAATGTCGATGTCGCGAAGAAGGTCGACAAGCACGCGGGGCAGGAACTCGGCCAAGTCGGTCGGGCGGTCCGCGCCGGGGGCGAGCAGTTCGGCCGCGCGGATGTGCCGCTGCGGCGAGGCCGGGAAGGTGAAACGGAACGCCTCAGGCGCGGTCAGCGCCACCGACATGCCGTGCGGGATCAGCGGCTCGTCGCCGGGGTAGTCCTTCGGGTGGAAGTCGCGCACCCGCCCCGCGATGGGGTAGGCGTTGGCGTGGGGGATGTGCACCCCGGCGTTGCCGAAGCCCATGCCGGCGAAGGTGGCGGCCAGCGCCATGTCGGTGCGTGCCCGCTCGTCGTCGCCGTGGTGCACGGCCCTGCGGAAAGCGCTCGCCAGCAGTTGCATGGCCTTCTCCGACCACATGTCCGAGATGGGGTTGGCGCCGCAGTAGGGCACGCGCTGCTCGGGCCGCTTGCGCTCGTTGGTGGTGTAGTAGCGCGCCGTGTAGCTCTCGATGGCGTGGCACAGGATGTCCATGCCGGCGCAGGCGGTGACGCCGGCGGGTTGGGTCATCGTCAGCCGCGGGTCGACCACCGCGAGCGTGGGGCGCAGCCGGGCATGGCTGATGCCGGTCTTCACCTTGAGGGACAACACATCCAGCACGCAGATCGTGGTGCTCTCGGCGCCCGTGCCGGTGGTCGTGGGCACGGCCACGAGCGGCTTGAGCGGCTGGGATGGCGCTTTCCCCGCGCCGACCGGGGCGTTGACGTAGTCCATGAGCTCACCCGGGTTGGTGAGCATCAGGTTGATGGCCTTGGTCGTGTCGATGGTGGAGCCGCCGCCGACCGCGACGAACGCGTCCCAGGGCCCGGTGGCGCGCGCGTGCTCGATGGCGGCGGCGAAGCTGGCGTCGGTGGGCTCGACGTGGACACCGTCGTAGACCTGTGCCTCGATGCCGAACGCGGCCATCTGCTCGGCGACCCGCGCGGGGGTGCCGGTCGCCGCCACCGTCGGGTCGGTCACCACGAGCACGCGTCGCACGCCGTACAGGCTGAGGTCGAAGCCGATCTCGTCGGCCGCGCCGTTGCCGAATTTGAGCTGGGGTGCGCCGTAGGTGAACACGGACTCCGGGTTCGCGGGGACGGACAGGGTCATCGGTGTTCCTCTCGACGGTGAGAACGGGGACCAGAACAAGGTAGCGGCCCTCGTGGCCGGCCGGGAGTCGCCGTGAACCAGATCCGCAGCGCGTTCGCGGAGGTTGTGCAGCGAATCGGGAGCAAACACATGGCGACCGTTGCCACGATCACGCCGGGAACAACGACGGCTTCGGAGATTGACGATGACGCGTACGGTATCCGGCTCCGACCTCGACCTGAGCCGGGGCCGCGCGCGGGAGCTCTATGCACGCGATCCGACCAGCCAGGCGCTGGGTATCCGGCTGGGGGCGGTGGGGCCGGGCCGGGCGAGCGTGCGGCTGCGGGTCAGCGAGGCGATGTGCAACGGCCACGGCATTGTCCATGGTGGCTACCTGTTCCTGCTGGCGGACGCGGCATTCGCCTATGCCAGCAACACACACGGGCCGGTGGCGGTCGCCCAGGCCGCGCAGATCACGTTCGTACGGCCGGTGCTGGCCGGCGACGAACTGGTCGCTGAGGCGGTCGAGCGCGGTCGGTTCGGCCGGCTCGGGGTCTATGACGTCACGGTCCGCCGCCGGGGCAACGCCCGGGCGCGGTCGCGGATGGAGATCGTCGCGGAGTTCCGTGGCAACAGCACGCTCCTGGCCGCCGGCCGGAGCCTGATGGGTAAGGAGTAGCTCCATGTCGAAATTCGTCACTGGCACCGAGCTCACCGGCGAGCACGCCGCCAAGATCGCACGGACCCTGGACGCCCTGCGCGACGTGCCCTCGTTGCGGGCCCGCTATGACGGCGTGGCGCCGCCCGCCACCTTGGCGGAGCTGGAAGCCGTACCGCAGATGGACAAGAACGACCTGCAGGTGGCGCTCAGCCACCGGCCGCCCCGGGCCGCGCACGGCGCCACCTGGGTGTTCCAGAGCGGCGGCAGCACCGGCGCACCGCAGGTCGGCTACGCGCCGACGGGGCTCTACATGTCGCGCGTGTACGAGCAGTGGAAGGCGTTGACGCCCGACGATGTATTCGTCAACGGGTGGAGCGCCGGCAAGATGTGGGGGGCGCACTTCCTGGTCAACGCGTACGTCGACCACGCGCGTTGCGTGGCGATGAACCTGGGCGCGATGGTCAAGGAGGAGTACGACCCGTGGCTGGAGTTCTTCGCCAACCGCAAGGTCACCGCGTTCGGCGGCACGCCGAGTGTGCTGCGGCTGGTGTTCGGCCACGCCCGGGAGGCCGGCGTGAAGCTGCCCGACCTGCGCAAGGTGCTCTTCCTGGGCGAGGCCTGGGATCCGCAGTTGGACGAGGACCTGGCCATCGTGGCGCCCAACGCCCGCCGGTGGGGCATGTTCGGCAGCACCGAGACCTGGGTCGTGGCGACCAACACGCCCGAGTGCGCGGCGGACACCTGGCACCCGATTCCCACCCAGCTCGTGCACGTCGGCGACGACGAGATGCTCGACTTCACCTGCCTCGCCGACGACGTGCTCAACCCGGTGCTGCGCTACCGTACGGGCGACGCCGGCCGCGTGGTGGCCTGCCCGTGCGGGCACGACGGTCCGGCCGTGCAGGTGCTGGGTCGGCGGGACAACCTCATCAAGTTCCGCGGCCACCTCGTCAACGTGCCCGACCTGGTGGCGGACCTGGCCGCGCAGCCGGGTGTGGCGCGGGCACAACTGGTCGTGCACGAGCCGGCCGACGGCGGCAGCGTGCTGGAGGTGCTGCTGCTGACGACCGCCGACGCGTCACCGCGGGTGGCCGAGGACGTACGGGGGCACATCGTCGGCTCCGGGTTCGGGCCGAGCATCGTGTTCCAGCGCAACCCGCAGTCGCTGCAGGTGCGCGTCGTCGACGCGTTGCACGGCAACGCCCGGACCGGCAAGATTCCCGACCTGGTGCGCCGGTGAGCTCGCCCGTGCGGACCGTCCTTGTCACCGGGGCATCCTCCGGTATCGGCCTGGCCACCGCCGTCGCCGCCGCCCAGGCCGGGTTCACGACGGTGGCGACGGTACGACGTCCCGACGGCGACCTCGCGCTGCGCGAGGCCGCCGAGGCCGCGGGTGTCCCGATCGACGTGATCACCCTCGAACTCACGTCCCCGACATCGATCGATGAATGTATCCGTTCGGTCATCGCGATGCATGGGCGGCTCGACGCACTGGTGAACAACGCCGGCGACGCGGGCATCGACCACACGCTGGAACTCTCGTCGCTCAAGCAGCTACGGGCCAGCATGGAGGTGAACTTCTTCGGTGTGGTCGCGCTCAGCCGCGCCGCGATGCCCTACCTGCGCGGCACCGGCGGACGCCTGGTCACCCTCAGCAGCGTGCGGGGGGTGATCGGGCATCCGTTCAACGAGGCCTACTCCGCGGCGAAGTTCGCCATCGAGGGGTTCATGGAGGCGCTTGCCCCGGTGGCCGCTTCGGTGGGCGTCAGCGTCAGCCTCGTCGAGCCGGCCTCGGTGCCCGACACGGCGCTGCTCACCAACGCCGGCTTCGACCCGGGTGCCATGCTCTGCTCCGCCGGTCCGTACGCGGCCGCGTACCGCGCCTACCGGCAGTGGATGGCCACCGGAGCGGCCGAGGGTGCCCAACTGTCGCGTGACGTCGCCGACGTGGTGGTGCGCACGCTGCTCGACGAGCGACCGGCGCTGCGGATCCAGACCAACGACCACGCCCGTGCCTACGTGTCGCGCAAGCTCGCCGATCTGGACGGCAGCGCCACCCAGGCCCTCACCCGCTCCTGGCTCAGCTGACCCCGCCCCGCCCCCGCCCCTCCCACCCGCGTTGATCTAGGGATTCGCACGGTGAGTTGATCTCCAACCACCATGCGAATCCCTAGATCGTTTCGGCCCGGGGCGGGTGGGGCGGGGCCGGGGCGGTTGGGGGCGGGGGAGTGGTGTCCGCCCGTACGGCGTCGATGCGGGCGAGCGATCCGACCTGACCGGGCAGCCCCACCCCGCCTCCTCTTCGCGTTGATCTAGGGATTCGCGTGGTGAGTCGATCTCCAACCACCATGCGAATCCCTAGATCAACGCGCCATCGATGGGGGGAGTGCCGGACAAGACTGATCGAGGGCTGCGGGGTGTCCCGCAGCCCTCGATCGACAGGCACCGAGCGGTCAGGCGGCCTTGATGGCGGCGAGGATGCCGTCCCAGAGGCGGGTCCGGGCGGTGAGGGCGGCGTTGACGGTCTGCGCGCACTCGGCCCACTTCGTGTCGTCGTCGCCACACAGGTCGGCGAGCATCTGCATCGCCATCGGGGTGTGCTCCTCGCTGTCCACCTGGATGTGGCGGGCGAGGTAGTCCACGAACGTGTCCAGCTTGCCGCCGGCGTTGGCGTTGACCTTCACGACCTGCTCGAACATGTCGGGGATCAGGTCCTCGCGGCCGAACGCGAACGCCGCGGCCTGGCTGTGCACGGGAGCCGTCTCGATGAACTTGAACGTCGTGCGCACGAAGGCGGCCGACGCCTTCGGCACCCGCGACTGGGTCAGCGCCTGCGAGACGGGCACCCCGGCCCGGATCCGGTTGATCAGACCGTCGATCGCCTTGCGGTTGGCGCCCGCCTGGCTCATGCCTTCGAGGTAGAGCTCGAAGTGGCTGATGAACCCGTCGCCCCGCTCGTCGGACTCCTCGACCAGCGTGATGTCGTTGATCAGTCGCCGGCTGCCGGTCGGTCCGTCCGGCACCCACGGCACCTGGACGCAGGTGAGCTGGCGCTGTAGCGACTTGAGCAGCGACATGAAGTCCCAGACCGCGTAGACGTGGTGCTCCATGAAGATGGTGATCGCCCGGTGGTTGTCCAGCGCCGCGTAGAGCGGATGGGAGACCACCGCGTCGCGGGCCGGCGTGATGAGCGCCTTGAGCTTTTCGATCTCCGGGTGGGTCTCGCCCCACTCATACCGAGACATGCTGTCCCTCCTTCAAACGTGACCACCACGCGCGACCTTCGGGCGGCAGGGTGGAGATGGGGTCGTAGAACGGGAACCGCTGATCGATGTCCAGCGAATCCTCGATGGTTGTGGCGTAGTTCTTCGTCCAGTAGGAGATGCCGCGTTCGCGGTCGTACTCGGCGACCTGGTGGACCCACCGCTTGCCGACGTAGGGCACGTCGCAGACGATGCGCGGGGTCGCGTAGCCCGGCAGCAGGCCCATGATGGCCTCCTGCAGGCGCTGTGCCTCACCCACCGACGTCCGCCAGTGCTCCGCGTTCGGGATCATGTCGCAGAGGTAGAAGTAGTACGGCAGGATGTTCGCCTCGCCCTGCAGCGCGAAGCACAGACGCAGCAGGTCGTCGGCGGTGTCGTTGACGCCCCTCAGCAGCACGCCCTGGTTGCGCACGTCGCGCACGCCCGCGTCGAGCAGCCCACGGGCGGCCTGCGCCACCAGCGGGGTGATCGAGTGGGCATGGTTGGCGTGCGTGTGCACGGCGAGGTTGACGCCGCGCTCGCGCGCCACCCGCGCCACGCGGGCGACCCCGTCCAGCACGGCCGGTTGCAGCCAGTGCTGGGGGAGACCGACCACCGCCTTGCTGGCCAACCGGATGTCGCGGATCGAGTCGAGGTCGAGCAGCGACATCAGGAAGCCTTCCAGCACCCGCCACGAGACGTTGGCCACGTCGCCGCCGGAGACCACCACATCGCGTACCGCCGGGGTCCGCTTGAGATAGTCGAGCATCAACTCCAGCCGGCTGGCCGGCCGGAGCGTGAAGCGCGCCTTGGGCACCTGGGGCGTGGAGTTGCCGATCAGGTCCATCCGGGTGCAGTGGCCGCAGTACTGCGGGCAGGTGGTCACCAGTTCGGCGAGCACCTTGGTCGGGTAGCGGTGCGTGAGACCCTCGGTCACCGCCATCTCGGTCTCGTGCAAGGGATCCCGCTGGGCGTAGGGATGGGTCGGCCACTCCGGGTCGCGATCCCCGCGCAACGGCAGGAGATAGCGTCGGACCGGATCCGCGACGAACGCGTCGTTGTACGCGGATCCCGTGGCGTCGGGCGCGATGGTGTTGAGCATCTGCGGCGGCACGAGCATCGACATCGTGGCGTAGTCGCGGATGTCCGCGGCCAACTCCTCGTAGACGTGCTCGCTGACCAGGTCGCCCAGCACCGCGCGCAACTGGGCGGGGCTCTTGATGCAGTGCGCGCGCTGCCACTGGGGGTCACGCCATTGCGTTGGCGTGACCCCCAGCCATCCTGGCAGCCGCGTCCAGTCCGGTTCCACGAGGGGAACCCGTGCGAAACGAGGACCGCTCTGACCGGCCGCTGGGATGTTCATCGGGCTTAGAAGCTCGCCACGCCCGCGGCGACGCCCTTGCTCGCGGTGCCCGAGATGGCGCCCTTGGCGGCGACGCCCTTCGCGGCCACGCCCTTCGCGGCCACGCCCGCGAGAACGCCCTTGGCGGCAACGCCGCTAGCCACACCCTTCATGGTGTCTCTCCTTTTGGTTGGTAACCTCCGACGATGCCGGGATGGCAGCGCCGGTCGTGCCAGCCAGCCGCACTCACGACGCGTTCGTGAGCACCGATGGCTCTGTGCCTGCCCCATCGCCGGCGTGGCCAGCGCCGTTGGTGGGGACATCTGTGACGGCCCGGCCGTTGCGAGTGCCGTTCGGTCCGGCCTTGCCGTTGCGCTTGGCGGTGCGCGAGCTCGACGAGGTCTGCGCCGGTACGGTTTTCGCCGTGCCCTGCTCGCGCAGCAGCAGGGCGTGCCGGGTGCGCAGTTCCCGCTTGAGCACCTTGCCGGTCGGGCCGAGCGGGTAGTCCGCGTCGGTGTGGGCGATGACGACCGCCGCGAGGGTCGCCAGGCCGGCGCTGCTCAGCTCCTTGTTCGCCTTCTCCAGCACCTCCTGCGGCGTGCTGTCCGACGCCCCGGCCTGCAGCCGCACCACGGCGATCGGGCGCTGCCCCCCGGTCGGGCTCGGCACCCCGACGACCGCGCAGTCGAGCACCAGGTCGGCGCAGTCGGCGATGAGCACCTCCTCGAGGGTGAGGCTGTAGACGGGCCCGTCGACGGTGTCGATGACGTCGACGGTGCGGTCGAGGTGGTAGTAGTTGCCGTCCGCGTCGCGACGCGCGACGTCGCCGGTGAGCCAGTAGCCGTTGAGTTCGAAACTCGCCGTCAGCCGGGGGTTGCGCCAGTAGCCCGGGGTGCGCGACGGCGTCTTGACGGCGAGTAGACCCACCTGGCCGTCGGGCAGTTCGTTGCCGTCCTCGTCGAGGATGGCCGCGGCGATGACCGCCTCCTGGGGTTTGCCGACGCACCGGTCGTTGCGGGGCGTCTCCGGGGTGGTGAGGCCACCGAAGAGGGCCATGCCCATCTCCGAGGATCCGAGACCGTCGACGAACTGCGAGCCGGGCAACGGTTCGCCGGCCGGGTGGTCCGGCGGCAGCAGCCACGCCGCGATGAGGCCGGCGGGGCGCTGTCCCAGGGTCACCAACCGGCGGATGTGGCCGTAGTGGGCCGAGTCCCCGGTGTTGAACCAGGAGTGCACCTTCGCCGCGCCGCGCACCGGCAGCTCGCCGGTGGCCAGCTCCACGAACGTGCGCGGGAACGAGGCGAGCATGGTGGGCTGGAACGCCTCCATCACCGGCTCCACGACCGCCCGGCGCCAGTCGCCCATGATGACCGTGGGCAGGCCGAGCAGCGTCGCGGTCAGGAAGTAGCTCAGCCCGCCCGCGTGCGTGTGCGGCATCAGCGACATGAGCCGGTCGTCGGGCGAGGCGGGGAAGCGCACCATCCGCGGTTGCTTGCCGTCCCAGAAGCTGCGGTGCGACAGGGTGGTCGACTTCGGCGTGCCCGTGGTGCCCGACGAGTGGATCAGGGCACAGATGTCGTCGGGCTGGTGCCGGTACGGGTACTCGTCCGGCAGCGTCACGGACGCGGCGTCGAAGGACTGCACCTCGGCGGCGAGGGCGAGGAAGCCCGGCCGGGCCGACGGGTTGGCGCGGTAGGCCGAGGCGAGCCGGGTGGTGTCGTCGGCCACCACCCCGACCACGCCGACGAAGTCGAGGTAGCGCACCATGACGTCCTGACGCATCGCGTCGTTGACCATCGCCGGGATGGCGCCGAGCGCGGTCAGGGCCAGGTAGTGCAGCAGCGGCTCCAGACCCTCGGCCACCACGATGCCCACCACGTCGCCCGGGCGCACGCCGTTGGCCCAGTACCACTTGGCGTACCGGTCGCGCAGCGCCACCAGGTCCAGCAGGCTGTGGCCGCGCAGCACGACCTCGCCCCGGTGGTCGGTGAGATGGCTGTAGATGAAGGGGACGGCCGCGTTCGGGTTGTAGCGCGCGGCGTACTCCAGGAAGTTGCCGGCACCCAGCTCCGGCTCGGTCATGAACTGTTGGCGCACCTCGATGGGAGCGATGGGGCTCGCGGTCATCGCGACCTCCTCAGGTTCTCGTAGCGGGTAAGGATCTCCGTGGCGACGCGGTGGCCGGAGCGGATGGCTCCCTCCATCAGCCCGAAGTACTCGGTGCTCGTCTCGGTGCCGGCCCAGTGCACCCGCAGGTGCGCGGTGGTCAGGTGGGGCCCACGGCTGATCCAGTCGCCCGGTCCCATCAGGGCCGCGTAACAGCCCCGGCTGTACGGTGCGTTCACCCAGTCGGTGACGTGTACCGCGATCGGGTCCGGCAGTTCGGGGAAGAGCAGCCGCACCTGGGCCCGGGCCTGCTCCTGCTGCTCCACCAGGGACAGTGCCGCGAACTCGTACACGTCGGCGCCGGTGACGAAACCGGTCAGCACCCCGGCCGCCTCGTCCGGCGGCGAGTCGTCCACAGTGGACGTCAACGGACCGCGCGCACTGACCGACCAGCCCGACAGCCCATGCTCACGCCACAGCGGCTTGGGGTAGACCAGATGCACCTTGACCGCGCAGCCGGGGCTGGTCCGCGTGCCCGCCCGGCTCAGCGGCAGCGCGGGCGAGAAGTCGATCTGGTCGGCCAGCAACGGGGGCACCGCCACGACCACGGCATCGCACTCGTAGCACGCCTTCTCGGTGTGCACGTGCACCTGACCCGCGGTCCCGTCGAGTTCGGTCGAGGTCTGGTGGATCGACCGTACGGGATCGCCCAGGTGCACCGGCTCGGGCAGCGCGGCGGCGAGCTGTTCGCAGATCTGGTGGGAGCCGCCGTCCACCCGTTCGTTCTGCGCCCCGCCCTCGAAGGCGTTGAGATAGCGGGTGCCGCCACCGGAACGCAGGTAGAAAGCCATGTGCAGCACGGAGATCGCGGCCGGGTCGGCGGCCATCATCTCGCCCAGGAAGAGCGGGAAGAACGTCCGCGCGTCGGGGTGGGGCAGGTTCTCGCGCGCCCACTGCTGCGCCGTCATGGTGTCCCACTCGGCGGCGCGCGGGTGCAGCCACGGGGCGTGCTTGGGCAGCTGTGAGGTCAGCTCGTCGAGCTTGTCGAACAGATCCCCGATGGCGACCGCGTTCAGCGGCGGGAACCGGCCGTCCCGGCTGCGCGCGTGACCGCTGGGGTCGAGCGCGAACCGGCTGGCGCCGAGCATGGTCGTGGGCACGGTCTTGAGACCGAGCTGGTCCAGCAGTGCGCGCAGTTCCGTGTGGCGGTCCCCGAGATAGGCCGCGCCGGCGTCGGCCCACGCGCCCGGCGCCACCTCGATGCCCCGGGTCCGCCCGCCCACGCGGTCACTGGCCTCCAGCACGATCGGGGTGATGCCGGCGGCGGCCAGATCGGTGGCGGCGGTGAGCCCGGCGAGTCCCGCCCCGACGACGACGACTCTCATCGCGCGCTCGCGATCCGCTGCGCCAGCGCTGCCGGCGTGCGCGCGTTGAGGAAGTCGTCGAAGGTCAGCTCGGTGCCGAACTCCCGGCTCACCGCGGAGAGGACTCTCGTGGCCAGCAGCGAATCGCCGCCGATGTCGAAGAAGTCGGAGTCCGCCTCCACGTCCGGCGCGGCGAGCACGCGGCGGAAGATTTCCGAGACGGCGGTGACGGTCATGCCAATGCCTCCTTGATCCGGTGCCGGTCGACCTTGCCGCTGCTCGTATAGACCAGATCGGCGACGACGCGGATGTGATGGGGAACCAGGTGTGCGGGCAGCCGACCGCGCAGGTGCGAGCGGATGCTGGCTGCCAGATCCGTCGTGTGCGCGCCGGGGCGCGCCACGACGAAGGCCGCGAGAACGGTGTGGTCGGCCTGACGGACGCCGGTCACCGCCACCGCCCGTACGGCTGGATGCATGCCGATGTGGGCCTCGACCTCGGCCGGATCGACGCGGATGCCCCGGATCTTCACCTCGCCGTCGAGCCGGCCGCGGGGCACGAGCACGGTGCCATCGGCGTCCTCGACGCGCTCGACGCGGTCGCCGGTGCGGAAGAACCGTTCGCCGTCGAGCTCGACGAACCGGCTCGCGGTGGCCTCGGGCAGACCGCGGTAACCGAACGCCACCGCCGGGCCGCCGATCAGCAGCTCGCCGTCGTCGGTGACGCGCTCGCGCACGTGTGCCAGCGCCACGCCCAGGGGTGCCCGGCCGTGCGTCGACCACGACCGGGAGCGGGCGCGTGGCCCGGCCAGGTCGATGGCGTGGGTGATCAGCGTGGTCTCGGTGCTGCCGTACGTGTTCAGCAGCCGAATGTGTCCATTGTGGAGATCGCACCAGTCGTCGAGCCGCCCGGTGCTCGCGGCCTCGCCGCCGATCACCACCAGACGCACGCACCCGGGCAGCGCCGCGCCTTCCTCGACGAGGTAGGCGACGAGCTCGTGCCAGAAGGCCGTCGGCAGATCGAGCACGCTGATCCGCTCACGCTCGATCATCCGCAGCACCCGGGGCAGCGAGCCGGAGTGCGCGTCCTCGTGGAAGACCAGCGCCGCACCGCTGGTCAGCGCCGGCAGGATCTCCTCGAAGCAGGTGTCCCAGTTGAGTGAGGCGAACTGCAGCACGCGGTCGTCGGGCGTCACCTCGAACAGGCGGCGCAGCGCGGCCACGGTCACCGCGATCGCGGGGCGTTGGGTCAGCACCGGCTTCGGCGCCCCGGTCGAGCCGGAGGTGAACAGGACGTAGGCGAGGTCGGCCGGCGTGTCGGCATCCGGCCGGGGCCGCGGTTCTAGTACGGTCAACTCATCGGTACGGGGATCGAGAATCGCCTGACATTCCGCCGCGGCGAGCATCGCGGCTCGCCGGGGCGCGGGGAAGGCGGGGTCGACCGGGCAGTAGGCCCCGCCGGCGGCCCACACGGCGAGCAGAGCGCGGATGGTGGCTGGAGCATGTGTCGCTTCGACAGCGATCACACCGGGAGTCGCCGTGACGAGCCGCGACGCCAGCTCGTCGACCTGCCCGGCCAGTTCCCGGTAGGTGATGGTCTGCTCGCCGTGCACCAGGGCCGGCCGGTCCGGGTACGTCTTCGCCGTGTCGCGGAAGGCGTCCATCAGATCCGGGATGCCCGCCTCGCCCCTCGGGTCTGCCATTCGTCCACCTCGCAACCGCCGTCATCGACCGTTGCGGAGATACAAACAGCAACCCCTACGAATGCTCTTCAGATTCGATGTGTTTCCACCACGCGGCCGTCCAGACCACAGTGGCGCATCCATTCGTCCACGGCGTCGCGGTCGAGCAGGTCGGCTCCGCACCGTCGGGCGAACCGCCGCACCACGTCGTGAACGCGATAGCGGTCCTCGCCGACCTCGACGAACAGGTTCGCCGCGATGAGTTCCTCGAAGAGCCGGCGCACCCGGCGCACCACGGGCAGGTCGGCGCCCAGCGGGTCGTACAGGCTGACCAACGACGAGGTCCCCAGGCACAGGCGCACGAACAGATGGGCCGCGGCGGGGCTCAACGACGCGTAGGCCCGTTCGAGCGCCTCACGCAGGCTGCGCGAGTCGTCGTCGAGGATCTGGTCGGCGATGTAGGGCAGTTCGTCCACGAAGTTGGTGAGCGGCTGCCAGGGCCGGGCCGCGAGCTTGGCACCCACCAGTCGCGTCACCAGCGGCCAGCCGCCGCACCAGGAGACGATCGTGGACGCGCCGGGCTCGCGCATGCGCTGGGCGCCGACGATGCGGGCGAGCAGATCCGTGGTGGCGTCCGGGCTCAGCGGCTCGACCGGCAGCACCTGCACGGCGTGATGCGCCGCGAGCGCGTGCAGGCGGCTGCGGCTGGAGACGACGAGTTGGCTGGTGGCCGTGGGCGGCACGAGCGCGAGCACCTGTTCCAGCGATGCCGCGTCGTCGGCCACGATCAGCATCCGCCGGCCGCTGATCAACGTCCGGTAGAGCGCGGCCCGCTCGTCGGTGGCGGCCGGCACCTGGGCGCGGGCCACGCCGAGCGCGCTGAGCGCCGCGCCCAACGCGTCGCCGGGGGTGAGCGTGGAGTCCGGCTCCTGCCCGTGCAGGTCGACGAAGATCTGGCCGTCGGGATAGCGCTCCGCCACGGAGTGCGCCCATCGCACCACGAGCGCGGTCTTGCCGATGCCGCCGGCGCCGCAGACCAGCAGCACCGACGGCTCGTCGGTGGACCGTTCGACGGCCAGGGTGAGCGAGGCGAGTTCGACGTCGCGACCGGTGAAGTGACCGACGCTGGCCGGCAGTTGGGCCGGGCGTGGCCCGTTCGCCTCGATCGTGACGACCGCCGACGCCTCGGAGGTCACCGTCACCGTGGTCGTGGTGCCGCTGTCGAGGGGCAGCGGCATCGGGTCGCCGCGCAGGATCATCGCGTGCAGGTTGCGCAGGTCGGGGCACGGGTCGCTGCCCAGCTCGTCGGCCAACCGTTGTCGGACGTTGTGGAAGACCTTGAGCGCTTCGGCCTGCCGGTTGCAGCGGTAGAGGGCGAGCATCAGCTGACCGGCGAGCCGTTCACGCAACGGATGCGCGGCGAACGTCGCGGCGATCTCCCCCACGACCTCGGCGTGCCGGCCGAGGTCGAGATCGGCGTTGAAGCGTTCTTCGAGCAGGCTGACCCGCAGTTCGGCCAACCGCACGCGGTCGAACTCGATGCCCGGCGCGGAGACTCCGTCGAGGGGTTCACCGCGCCACAGGCCCAGCGCCTGGCGCAGGTAACGCGCCACGGTGCTCGGCGAACCCGCCTGGCGAGCCTGCTGCGCCAGATCTTCACATTGGTCAAGGTCGATGATTGTGTCCTGGGTGTCGATCAGGTAGCCCGGGTGGCGGGTGACCAACGCGTCGCCGAGCTTGCGCCGCAACGAGGAGATGAGACCCTGCACCCGCGACCGGGGCGCCGCCGGAAGGCGGTCCGCCCAGAGGCAGTCGATGATCCGGTCGGTGGAGATCACCGTTCCCTTGGATAGCGCCAGCACCGCGAGGAGGTTCCTCTCCAGCGGCGACAAGGACACCTGAACTCCCGAAACCCGGACCTCGGTTGGTCCAAGGAGAGAAATATCCAACATCCAATCCCCTATCGCACCGATCCCACGGCAGATAGTCGCCTAGCGACTATCTCAACCTGAACCACCGGGATGGCAAGACCGCGGCCACACTGCGTACGGCCCGCAATCCCCGCTCCACGGACGAAACGGCCGGTACCGACCACGCGTGGTGCGCGGAGATCGGTACCGGCCGGGGTGTTCATTCACCAGTTGCCGTCAGGGCCGTACGCTGCCGACCCACGACCTGGTCATCGCACGGACCTGATTCCCATCTATATCTGCGAATTTGAGGCTCGCGTACTCACGGACCCAGTCACTGGTCACGATCCGGAAGTCGGGGTCGGGATCGGTCAGCGCGCCCACCACGATGGCGGCGACCTCGTGCGCCGGCTGGGCGCCGGGCCAACCGGTGCGGGCGACCCAGTCGAGGTAGGGCACGAGCACCGGCTCGTACGGGCCCGAGGTGGCGATGAGCCATTCGCGTGAGATGCCGACATTGGTGGCGTAGTTGGTGTCGAGCACGGGTCCCGGCTCGACCATCACCACCGTCACGCCCATGCCCGCCGCGACTGGAGCGAGGCTCTCCATGAAGCCCGACACGGCCGCCTTCGCGGCGGAGTAGGCCTCGTTGAACGGCTGGGAGATGAGGCCGCGGCTGCTGCCGATCGTGACCACACGTCCGCCCGTGCGGCGCAGGTGGGGCAACGCGGCCTTGGTCACCGCCAGGACGCCGAAGAAGTTCACCTCGAAGTTGGCCCGGTAGGCGGCCAGGTCGGCCAACTCGATGGTGGGCACGTTGTTGCCGATGCCGGCATTGTTGACCAGCGCGTCGAGCCGCCCGTGCGTGGCGATCACGCCGCGCACGCAGTCCTCGATGCCCCGGTGGTCGGTGACGTCCAGCTGCCGGATGTCGACCTCGACGCCCGCGTCGGCGGCCGCCTTCTGCAGCTCGCCCGACCGGGACAGGTCCCGCATCGTCGCGATCGGCGTGAAACCGGCGCGTCCGGCCGCGATCGCGGTGTGCAGGCCCAGCCCCGAGGAGGCGCCGGTGATGAGCACGGTGCGCTTCATGAGCTCCTCGCAGGTTGCAGCGGGGTGGCGGACGCCGGGGCCGACGGCTCGGCGCTGGCTTGCTCCTGCGCCTGCTCCCGCTCACGGTCGATGAGCCGTTGCAGGCCGGCGAGCGGGATGGCGGCGAAGAAGACGCCGATCAGCGTGCCGAAGACCATGGTTATCTTCGTGGCGTTGAGCACCCCGAAGCTGCCGGTGAGCAGCTCGACGAGCACACCGCCGACGAAGACGCTGAGCGGAATCACGCCCCAGGTGATGGTGCGGAAGGCGGCGGCCGAGACCGCCTGGTCCTCGGTGGGCACGCGAGCCAGTCGGACGGCGGCGCAGCTCACGTTGTACCAAACCATGAAGATGCCGTAGAGGGTGAGCGTGACCGTGAGCACCACCGCGCCCGGCAACCACGGCGCGGCGAGGATCCCCAGCCCCACGAACGAATGCAGCCAGATCGACCAGGCCATCATGCTGGCCCCGAGGCGGTTGCTGACCCGCTGTGCGAACAGGGTGCCGATCACCGCGCCGCCGGCCGCCACCGACATCACCACACCCATCGTGCCCGCCGACAACCCCAGTCCGCGGTAGGCGAGCATGGGCATGACGGTCACGAAGATGGGTCCGCCGATGTTGGCCAGCAGGGTGCCCTGCAGGGTGCCGCGCAGCACGGGATCGGACCAGTTGATGCGGATGCCGTGCACCAACCGGGCCATCATCGGCTGGCGTCGCCCGGCCCCGCCGCCGTAGGGCTTCATGGCGCGGATGCTGGCGGCGGAGAAGGCGAAGGTCAACGCGTCAACAACCAGTGTCCATACCCCGATCAGCACGTAGAGCCCACCCGCGATCGCCGGGCCGATGAGCTCCGAGGTGGTGCGGCTGGTCTCCAGATGCGAGTAGGCCTTGACCCGGCCGCTGACCGGCACGACGGAGGCGATGGTGGCCGAGTAGCCCACCGTGAAGAAGACCGCAGCGGCGTTGGCGACGGCGACGCAGATGAAGATCAGCGGCACCGAGAGGAAGCCGAACAACCACGCGATCGGGATCAGCGCGACGAAGGCGACCCGGATCAGATCACAGCCGATCAGCGTGCGGCGCAGGTCCCACCGGTCCACCAGCGCGCCGGCGATGAGGCTCAGCAACGGGATCGCGAGGTACTGCGCCATGGACACCAGCCCGACCTGGAACGCGGAGGCGTCCAGCAGCAGGATCATGACGGTCGGCACCACGAACAGGGTGATCTTGTCGCCGATGTTGCTGACGCTCTGGCCCACCCACAGCAGGTTGAACTCGCGTCCCAGCGATCCGGCTTCGCGAGCCGCTCCTCGCACGCGCCCGGGCAGTGCGGTGAGCTGGCTCGCCAGCCGGCGGCCGGGATGCTCCCGTACGGTCTCGGTCATCGCGGCCGCCTGGACCGGCCGGCCGAGCCGCCCGCCCGCGGCGCCCGTGCGGCCAGTGCCCGCTCGTGACCGGCGCGGTAGGCCAGGAACCGGGCGCGGATGAGGTCGCGGGTCGCTTCGAGGATCGCCGGGTTGCCCGGGTCGGGACACTGGATCGTGCCATCGAACTCGATCTCCGAGAAGTAGTACCGCTCGCCGTCGTGCAGGAAGTCCACGCACAGGTACGGCACCGGCAGCCTGGCCGTGAAGTACTCGACGGCGGCTCGCAGCTCTTCGGGGAACGGCGCGTAGTGCAGCGTTCCGCCGGTGGTCAGTTGGGTGTAGATGGCGCCTTCTCCGGGCACTCGGGCCAGCACCGCCTGCGGCTTGCCGTCGATGAGGTAGACCCGGTAGTCCCGCACGACGTCGCCGAGATAGGGCTGGAACACCAGCGTCGTGTCGCCGCCCTGGGCCAGGCTGAGCAGGCCCCGCACGTCGCGCAGGTCGCGGGCGAGGTTGATGCCCCGGGCCGCGCACCACGCCGCGGGCTTGGCCAGCGCCGGGTAGGGCAGGTCGGCGACGGAGGCGACATAGGACTCACTGACCAGGTCCCGGCCGGAGCCCACCCGGACCGTGGGGATCGGTGGCACCGGGCAGTCCGCGAACCGCAGGATGGTCGCCAGCTTGTCGTTGCACAGTGTGGCCAGCTCCGGCGGGTGCGGCAGGTAGAAGCCCAACTCCGCCAGCACCGCGTAGAGCGAGAGTTGGTTGAAGACGTCCATCGACTGGTACGGCAGGGAGTACAGCGAGGTGATGAAGAGCGTGTCCTGCGGGGTGACCCGCTCGCCGTTGACGTAGACCTTGGGCGAGCGCGGGTCGAGGGCGTCGACGGTCACCGCCTCCGGCGCGATCCGCTCCCACGTCAGGTCGACCTCCTTCGCCACCTCCGCGTAGGTGTCCCAGAACGCGGCGGCCCACTTCCCGGCGCTGCGGGTGGACTCACGATCGGGGAACAGCCAGCACATGCGTCGCAGGGTGCTCATCGTGTCGGTCATGGGCGACAGGGTGGCAGCCGTACCTACAAATCGACTTCAAATCCGCCACGGGTCTCGCGCACTATCCATAGTGGAGCGATGGTCCGCAGTCCTTGGTACAGCAGTGCTTCCGCGATCAATGACATGATCAAATATAGAAATCTTGAGAGGAGACGGCAATACTGCGCGGGCGGTTTCCGCGTCAGCCAGCCTCAGGCGAGGCTCACCGCGGCGGTGTCGACCGGCGCGTAGCGCGGCTGGAAGCGTCGCCGGATCTCGTCGACGATCCGCTCCAGTTCGTCGAAGTCGGCCGCCTTGCCGTACACCACACCGAGCAGGCTCTCCGTGCCCAGCGCCGAGTCGAGCAGTTGGCCCGCCTCCGCCCGGATCTCCACCCGGCGCACCCCCGGAAGCTGGCGCAGCGGCTCGACGTCACCGAGGTCCTGCAGCGACCAGCGGCCCTGGGGCGGGGCGAGGAAGTACTGGTAGGTAACGCCGTCCAGGGCCAGCTCGGGAATCTCGACCGGCAGGCCGAGCGCGTCGCGGACCGCCGCGGCGGCCAGCGAGAAGCGCGTGGCGCGTTGCAGGATCTCGCCGACGTAGCCGCCGACCCGACCATTGATCTCGATGATGCGCGGACCGTCGGCGGTCAGCTTGAGCTCGGTGTGGGTGACGCCGTGGCGCACGCCCAGGGCCCGCAAGGCGCGCCCGGTCAGGTCGAGTGCCTGCTGCGCCAGCGGCTCGGACAACGGCGCCGGCAGCATCATCCCCGTCTCGCGGAAGGGCGGCGAGAGCGCGAACTTGCCGGTGACGCAGACGTGGTGCACCGCGTCAGCCGTGTTGACCGATTCGACGGAAACGTAGTCGCCCCAACGGGGGTCACGACCGTCGGGGCTGCCGACGAGGAGCTCCTCCAGCACGAACTGCTGTCCGGCGGCGAGCGGGGCGCCGACCGCCAGCCTCAGCTCGGCCTCGTCGTCGACCCGGGTCGTGTCCCGGCTGCCGGCTCCCTGCCGGGGCTTGACCACCGCGGGGAAGCCGACCCGGGCGGCGGCGGGGGCGAGATCCTCGACGCCACGCAGCAGCGCGCTGCGCGTCTGCTGGACCCCGCTGCTGGCCAGCCGCTCGCGTTGGGCGGACTTGTCGGTGAGCAGGTCGACGACCCCGGGGGTGTGGAAGGGCAGCCCGCACGCGAGCGCGAGGCGCGCGGTGCGACCGAGCTGGTACTCGCTGAAGGTCGCGATGCCGGCCGGCTCGTGGGCGGCCAGCCTCCGGGCCGCCTCCTCGTCGTCGCAGCCGGTGATGTCGCAGACCTCCCACACCGCCTGGATCGCGGGCAGGGTCTTCTGGACATATTCGGATCGGGCGTCGCAGACGAAGACGGGGGTCGCGAGGCCGCGAGCCGCGGTGGCGATCTCGAACGGGTTGGCCGAGCCTACATCGAGCACGACTGCCAATCGCGTCTCCGGCGGGGCCACGCGAGCACTATAGCGACGAAGTCCCAGCCGTGGCACCATCCTCGGGTGGTTCTGCCGGTGCGCCAGGGGGCCGACCCTGTTCGCGACGAGGGTTAACTCTTGTCCGATGTGATCGACCATTGACGCATCGACGCGATCATGTGATGGTCGGAAGAGCGCCTAGGGCTTAAGGGGTAGCACCATGTTCGATGACACCGCCGGCGAGCTTGCCAGCCGGCAAGCTTCCGCTGATGTCGTCTTCGCTGTCGTGGTCAACGACGAGGATCAGTACTCGATCTGGCCCGAGAGCCGTGAGCTTCCCGGCGGGTGGCGCCACACGGGTGTCACGGGGTCGCGCGACGCGTGTCTGTCCCACATCGAGACGGTGTGGACCGACATGCGGCCCCGGTCGTTGCGGGAGTGGCTGGCCTCCGCGGCGCACTCCTGATCCCCCGCGGCCGAGCTGAGCGCGCCCGGCCGCCCGTCGCCCTTCCAGACCGACCGGTTCGTCCCGGTCCGTGACCAGAGACCGCCACCCGGGTCGCGTACGCGCCTCGGGCCTTTGGCGGGCCCTCCGACCTGCGGGAGCCGCCCATGACCTCCACCACCGATACGCAGACCAGGCTGGCCGCGCTGTGGCGTGACGTGCTCGGCATCAACGACGAGGTCCAGCCCGACGACGACTTCTTCTCCCTGGGCGGCAACTCCCTCGGCGCGATCCGGCTGATGTTCCGCATCCGGGAGACGTTCGGCGCGGAGATCGCGCTGCGCGACTTCTACTCCGCGCCGACCCTGGCCGAGTGCGTCCTCGCCATCGAGCGGTCCAGCGCCGACCAGGCGGCGCAGCCGGCCACCACCATCAACCGCATCGACCGTAGTCAGGCCGGCTCGGCCAGCCAGGCGTGAGCGTGGGCTCGCACCGCCATCGAAAGGCAGATGTCCATGACATCGTTTGAACTGCCGGCGTCCTTCGCTCAGCGCCGGTTCTGGTGGCTCGACCGGTTGGACCCGGGCCTGCCGACCTACAACGTGCCGTGGTCGGTGGAACTGACCGGGCCGCTGGACGAACAGGCGTTGCGATCAGTGTTGCAGTCCGCCGTGGACCGCCACGAGGCGCTGCGGACCACGCTGCGCGAGGCGGACGGCGACCCGGTGCAGGTGGTGGCCGACCACCTGGAACTGGCCTGGCACACCATGGACGTGTCGACCGCCGCCGACCCGATGGCCGCGGCGGCGGCCCGCGCGGTGAAGCTGGCGCGCCAACCGTTCGACCTCGAGCGCGGACCCCTGGTGCGGGTCGAGCTGCTGCGGCTGGCACCGGAACACCACCGGCTCGTGCTGGTCTGCCATCACGCGGTCAGTGACGGCTGGTCGTTCGGCGTCCTCTTCGACGAGTTGGTGGCCGAGTACAACGGTGGGCACCCCGAGCCGCCGCCGATCCAGTACGCGGACTTCGCGGCGTGGCAGGCCCAGCAGAAGGACGCCTGGGCGCAGGCCGAGCAGTACTGGCGCGCGGAGTTGGCGGGTGCCCCCACGACGCTGGAGCTCGCCGGCGTACGGCCCCGACCGAACCGGCCCAGCTACGCCGGCCACACCTTCGAGTTCCTGCTGGGCCAGCCACTCTCCGCCGCCGTGCGTCAGACCGCCCGTGAGGCGGGCACCACGGTCTTCGCCGTCCTGCTGGCTGGCTTCGCCGCGACGGTGGCCCGGATGGCGGGGCGCGACGACGTGCTGGTCGGGGTTCCGGTCTCGGGCCGGGTGCTGCCCGAGACGGAGAACGTCTTCGGCCTGTTCACCAACACGGTGCCGCTGCGGCTGCGCCTGGGCGAGGCGGGGGACTTCCGGACGCTGGTCGCGCAGGCGCGCGCCAACGTCGCGGAGGCGCTGACGCACCAGGACTACCCGTTCGACCGGATCGTCGAGCTGGCCAACCTCACCCGCGACATCACCCGCTCGCCGCTGGTGCAGGTCTTCTTCCAGTTCGAGGATTCCCCCCGCAGCGTCCGCCACGGCGACCTGACCTGGAGTCCGATCATCATGGACAACGGCGGGGCCAAGTTCGACCTGAGCGTGGCCACGCACCTGATGCCGGACGGGGAGATCGCGGGCTGGTTCAACTACGCCACCGACCTCTACGACGAGGCCTGGGCCAACCGGTTCCTCGACCTCTACCGCGGGATGCTGGCGGCGGCGACGGCCGCGCCGACCGCACGCTTGTCCACATTGGACTACCTGCCGGCCGCCGAACGCCAGCTGGTCACCCGGGAGTGGGCGACCGGCGCGGCGCTGCCGGACGGGCCGTGGACCGCCGCCGAGTTGCTGGCCGGTGCCCCGGGCCTGCCGGCCGCCGCCCGGCAGGACGCGCGGCACGTCGCCGGTGCGCTGCGCGCGCTCGGCGTGGGTCCCGAGCAGCCGGTGGGCATCTACCTGGCGCGGGACGAGCGCCTGATCCCGGCCGTGCTCGGCTGCTGGTGGGCCGGCGCTGCCTATGTCCCCCTCGACCCGAACCTGCCGCCGGCGCGGCTGGCGGCGATGGTCGCCGACTCCGGGCTGCGGGTGGTGATCGGCGGCGACCACCCGGCGGAGCCGCTCGGTGAGCACGTGCGCGTGTTGCCGTACAAGGAAGCGTTGTCGGGCGATCCGATCGACCCGGTCCCGGTGCCGCCGACCGCTGCCGCCTACACCATCTTCACCTCGGGCTCGACCGGGCGACCCAAGGGCGTGACCGTGACCCAGGGCAACGTGGCCAGCATGCTGCGCGCCTTCCAGGGGATCCTGCCGCTGGGGCCGGGTGACCACCTGGTCGCGATCACCACGCTGTCCTTCGATATCTCGGTGCTCGAACTCCTGCTGCCGCCACTGTGCGGATGCCGGGTGACCGTCGCCGACGCGCAGACCGCGACCGACGCGAACGCCCTGCGGCGGCTGCTGCAGGAGAGCGGGGCCACCGCGTTGCAGGCCACGCCGGCGACCTGGCGGGCGCTGCACCTCACCGGCGGCATCCCCGCGACCGTTCGGCTGCGGCTGTGCGGCGGGGAGGCGCTGCCGCCCGACCTCGCCGAGGCGTTGACCACCGACGGGGCGCAGGTCTGGAACGTCTACGGCCCCACCGAGACGACGGTGTGGTCGGCGGCCGGCGTGGTCACCCGCGGGGAGCCGGTCCGGATCGGGCCGCCCATCCCCGGCACGCGCCTCTACGTTCTCGACGACTCCCTGCTGCCGGTGCCGCCGACGGTGACCGGCCAGCTCTTCATCGGTGGCCCGGGCGTCGCGCGCGGCTACCACGGTCGGCCGGATCTGACGGCGCGCCAGTTCATCCCCGACCCGTTCAGTGACGACGGCGGGCGTCTGTACGCCACGGGCGACCTGGGCCGGTGGACCGCGGACGGGCGCATCGAACTGCTCGGCCGCAACGACCACCAGGTGAAGATCCGGGGTTTCCGGATCGAACTCGGTGAGGTCGAGTCGGTGCTGCGAGCGCATCCGCTGGTCGACGACGCGGTGGTCGTGGTGCGGGGTGAGGGCGAGGGTCGCCACCTCGCCGCCTTCGTCAGCGCGCGGGCCGCGGAACTCGACGAGGAGAGCCTGCGTGAGCACCTCGTGCGCCAGCTTCCCGCCTACCTCGTGCCCGCCGGCTTCGCCATCCTCGACCGCCTCCCGCTCAACGCCAGTGGCAAGGTCGACCGGTCGGCGCTCCCCGACCTGGTGCCCACGCGGCGCGGCGGCACCCCGCCGACCTCGCCGACACAGGTGGCGCTGGCGGAGCTGTGGCGGGACGTGCTCGGCGTGCCGACCGTGGCGGTCGAGGACGACTTCTTCGCCCTGGGCGGCCATTCGCTGGACGCCACGCGGTTGCTGTTCCGCATCCGGCAGTCGTTCGGCATCGAGGTCAGCCTGCGTGACTTCTACGCCGCGCCGACCCTGGGTGACTGCGCCCGCCTCATCGACGAAACCGTGGTCGCGGGCACGACCGCCGCGCCGACCATCGGTCGCATCGACCGTAGTCAGCTCATGGCGGGTCCGCGGTGACGCTGAGCGTGACGACGCCGGCCGACGCCCGCGACGCGGCGGCCGGCGAGGCGAGCCCCACCCCGGCACCACCCATCTCCTTCGCCCAGGAGCGCATCTGGTTCGTCGAGCAGCTGCAGCCCGGCACCACCGCCTACCTGATCTCGGTGGCGGTGCGGCTGCGCGGGCCGCTCGACGTGGACGCGCTGCGCCTGGCGCTGGACGATCTCGCGCAGCGCCACGACAGCCTGCGCATGTGTTTTCCGTCCACTCAGGACGGTCGCGCGCAGGTCCGGGTGCGGGAGCGGGTGAGCATCCCGCTGCGGGTCGTCGACCTGGAGGGCGTGCCCGAGCGCCAGGCGCAGGTGCGGGTGCGGGAGTTGCGCGCCGAGCAGAACGTGCCCTTCGACCTCACCGAGGCACCGCTGGCGCGTGCCCTGCTCGTCCGCAGGGGCGCGGAAGACCACGTGCTGCAGGTGACGCTGCACCACATCATCTGCGACGGCTGGTCGCGGCCGGTGCTGCTGGGCGACCTCGCGATGCTCTACGCGGCCCGCGTGGGGGCGGGGCCGGCGCCCGCGCCGCTGTCCCTGGGGTACGGCGACTACGCGGCATGGCAGCACGAGCAGTTGCGCGGCCCCTCCGCGGTGGCCGGCCTCGCCTTCTGGCATGAGGTCCTGGCCGGCGTGCCGGCACTGGATCTGCCCGCCGACCGGCCTCGACCGGCGCAGCTGACCACCGGCGGCGCGCTGCTGCGCCAGCGCATCGGTGGTCGGCTCTGCGGGGACCTGCGCGAACTCGGCCGGGCCCACCGCGCCACGCTGTTCATGACGCTGCTCGCCGCACTGAACGCGACGCTGCACCGCTGGTCGGGGCAGACCGACTTCGCGATCGGCTCCCCGGTCGCGGGCCGTGAGCGCGGCGAGTTCGAGGGCATCGTCGGGCTGTTCGTCAACGTGCTGCCGTTGCGGGCCAGGATCGACCCGAACGCGCCGTTCACCGCGCTGCTGCAGGACACCCGCGACCGGGTGCTGGACGCGTTGAGCCACCAGGACGTGCCGTTCGAGCGCGTGGTGCAGGAACTGGGCGTCGACCGGGACACCAGCCGGACCCCGGTCTTCCAGGTGCTGTTCAGCATGCACAACGCGGGCGGCCGCGGGGCGGACTGGCCCGACGACCTGCGGGAGACGTACCTGCCGGAGGAGATCGCCTCCAGCAAGCAGGACCTGTCGATCTTCGTCGACGAGGAGCGGGACGGGCTGCTGACCGAGTTCGTCTACCGCACCGACCTGTTCGACGAGGCGACGATCGATCGGTTCGGGCAGGCCTACCGCCGGGTGCTGGCCGCGGTCGCCGCCGACCCCACCGTGCGCATCGCCGACCTGGACCTCGCCGACGAGGTGGAGCAGGACACCGTGCTGGCCTGGGGCGTGGGCGAGCCCGCCCCGGCCGTGCTGCCCAGCCACGAAGCGGACTCGGGCCGGCTCTGCGACGTCATCGCGGCGGCGGTGGCCACCACGCCGGACGCGCCGGCCGTGGTCGGTGGCGACGAGGTGCTCAGCTACGCCGAGCTGGCGGCCGGGGCGCACCGGGTCGCGCGCTGGCTGGCCGAGCGCGGGGTGAAGCCGGGCTCGGTGGTCGGCGTGTGCCTGCCGCAGTCGGTGCAGCTCGCCACGGTGCTGCTCGGCATCGGGCAGGCGGGCTGCGCCTACCTGCCGCTGGACGCCGAGCATCCACCCGCCCGGCTGGCCACGATCATCGGGGATGCCCGGCCCGCGCTGGTGATCGCCGGCGACGAGGTCGATTGTGGACAGTCCATAGCCGACACCGTACCGGTGGCGCGGTGGAGTCAGGCCCGGCCACAGATCGAGCGCCAGGACAGCGCGCCGGTGAACCTGCCGGGCCATCCCGACGAGCTGGCGTACGTCATCTACACCTCCGGCTCGACCGGCACCCCCAAGGGCGTCGCGGTCGCGCACCGGCAGATCCGCCGCTACCTCGCCGGCGTGGCGGGCCGGCTCGGGGTGATCGCGGGCGCGCGCTGGGCGCTGCCCCAGTCGCTGTCGTTCGACTTCGCGATGACCGTCTTCTACCTGGGCATCGCCACGGGCGGGTGCGTGCATCTCGTGCCGCGCCGGTGCACCGGCGAGGAGCTGGCCCGTTACCTACGCGAGCACCGCATCGACTATCTGAAGATGACACCCTCGCACCTGGCCGCGCTCGCCGGGGAGGTGGAGCTGACCGACCTGGTGCCGGCCCAGGCCGTCATCCTGGGCGGCGAGGCCTCGAGCTGGGACTGGGCCGCGTCGCTGGGCGCCCGCGGTGCCCGGGTGGTCAACCACTACGGGCCGACCGAGGCGACCGTCGGGGTGCTCACCTACGAGGTCACCGGGGGCGGCCCGGGCACCACGCCGATCGGCCGCCCGCTGCCCGATGCCCGCGTCTACGTCCTCGACGAGCAGCTGCGACCGGTGCCGATCGGGGTCACGGGCGAGATCTACCTCGGCGGCGACCGCCTCGCGCGGGGTTACCTCGGCCGCCCCGGCCTGACCGCGCAGGCGTTCCGGCCGGATCCGTACAGCGACCGGCCCGGTGCCCGGATGTACGCCACGGGCGACCTGGGCCGCTGGCGTGCCGACGGGCAGCTGGAGTTCCTCGGCCGTCGCGACGGCCAGGTCAAGCTGCGCGGCTACCGGGTGGAGCTGGGGGAGGTGGAGGTCTGCCTGCGCGAGTGCCCCGGGGTGAGCGCCGCCGTGGCGGTGCTGCGCGAGGACCGCCTCGTCGGCTACCTGCAGCGCACCCCCGGCGCGCCCGACCTCGACCCCGCCACGCTGCGCACGCAGCTGGCCCGGTCGTTGCCGGAGTACATGATTCCCAACGCCTTCGTCTGGCTGGACCAGCTGCCCCTGCAGGAGCACGGCAAGGTCGACCGCAGGGCGCTGCCGGCTCCCGCGGCCGCGTCGTCCACTGTGGAGTTCGTGGCGCCGGCCGGCCCGGTCGAGACCGCCATCGCGGACGTGTGGGCGACGGTGCTGGGTGTCGAGCGGGTGGGCGTGCTCGACGACTTCTTCGTCCTCGGTGGACACTCGCTGCTCGCCACGCAGGTGGTCGCCCGCCTGCGCCGGGCCCTGCCCCGGCCGACGGACGGGGACGCGCCGTCGTTGACGGTGATGGACCTCTTCCAGCTGCGCACGGTCCGCGGCCTGGCTCAGCGGTTCGCCGCCGGTGGCTCCGAGTCCCGCCTGCTGCACGAGCTGTCCCGGCCGGCCCGCACCCCGGTGCGCAGCTATGTCTGTGTGCCGTACGGCGGAGCCAACGCGGTCGTCTTCCAGCCCCTCGCCGACGCCATGCCCGAGGGCCACCGCCTCTTCGCCGTCTCGCCGCCCGGCCACGACATCGGCCGCATCGAAGAGGTCCAGCCGATCGAGGTGACCGCGCAGCAGTGCGCGGAGGAGATCCAGGCCTCGATCGAGGGCCCGCTGGTCGTCTACGGCCACTGCGGTCCGGGCGGCGCGCTCGCGGTGGAGATCGCCCGCCGGTTGGAGGAGGCCGGTCGCGAGGTGGAGGCGGTCTACCTCGGCGGCATCTTCCCGTTCGCCCGCCCCGCGTCGGGGTTGGCGGGCAAGCTGTTCCGGCTGCGCCTGGCCGAGCGGCTGCGCGGTGACCGGGTGCACGCCAACTGGCTGCAGGGCATGGGGGCCGACCTCGGCGCCCTCGACGAGGAGCAGCGCCGGTTCCTGATCCGGGCCATGCGCCACGACGCGAAGCTGGCGGAGGACTACTTCACCGACCTGCTGCACCGGCAGGTGCAACCGCTGCGGGCGCCGATCATCTCGGTGGTGGGTGAACGCGATCCCGGCACCGAGTTCTACCAGGAGCGCTACCGCGAGTGGGAGTTCCTCTCCCCGACCACGGCGCTCGTGGTGATCGAGGAGGGCGGCCACTACTTCGCGAAGTTCCGGGCCCAGGAACTGGCCGACATCATCGTCGACGTCGACACCCGCCTCGACCAGCCTGCGGATCCGCCGGACCCGGACGCCTCCTGGCGGTTGGCGGCGATCTCCCGCCCGGGCGAGCCGCGGCCGGAGCCCGAACGGCGGCGCGCCCCGGAGCCGGGCATGCGCCGGTTCAGCGCCGTGGCGGTGGGTCAGCTCATCTCGGCCACCGGTTCGGCGCTGACCGAGTTCGCGGTCCCGCTGTGGATCTATCTGCAGACCGGCTCGTTGCTGCGGTTCGCGCTCTTCGCCGTGCTCTCCCAGGTGCCCGGCATCCTGGCCGCGCCGTTCGCCGGTGCGTGGATCGACCGCGTCGACCGGCGCAAGGCGATGCTCGCCGGCGACATCGGGTCGGGTGTCGCCATCGCCGCCTTCGCCGCGCTCTACTTCACCAACACGCTGGCCAGCTGGCACATCTACACCTTCGTCGGGGTGCTCTCGATCACCCTGACCGGCCAACGCCTGGCCTACATGTCGGCGGTGCCACAACTGGTCCCCAAGCGCTATCTGGGTCATGCCAACGGTGCCGTGCAACTGGCCGGCGGTGTCGCCCAGTTCCTCGTGCCGCTGGTGGCGGTGGGGCTGGTGGCGACCATCGGGCTCGGTGGCATCCTGTTGATCGACGTGGTGAGCTATGCCTTCGCCATCGCGACCGTGGCGCTGATCCGCTTCCCGGCCGCGATGGCCTGGAAGCGCCGGGAAAGCCTGATGCAGGAGATCACCGGCGGCCTGCGCTACACGGTGCAGCATCCTGGATTCCGGGCCATGGTCCTGTTCTTCGCGGTCTTCAATCTCTTCCTGGCGCCGCTGTATCTGCTGCTCTCCCCGCTCGTGCTGGCCTTCGGCACGCTCGACAACGTGGCGCAGGTGTCGCTCGCGGGCGGTGCCGGCGCGGTGATCGGCGCCCTGGCGATGCTCATGTGGGGCGGCCCGCGGCAGCGGCGCATGTACGGCATGCTGCTGGCCAGCCTCGCCTTCGCCGGCGCGGGCGCGTTGACCGGGCTGCGGCCCAGCGTGGCGGTGACCGCGCTCGGCGCGTTCGCCATGTCCCTGGCCCTGGCCATCGTCAACGGCATCTGGCTCACCATCATCCAGACCAAGGTGCCCCAGCGCCTGCACGCCCGGGTGATCGCGCTGAACATGGTGATCGCGCTGTCGACGCTGCCCATCGGGCAGGCGGTGCTCGCTCCCGTGCTCGTGCCCGCCATCGAGCCGCTGCTGCTGCCGGGCGGCGCGCTGGCCGACACGGTGGGTGCCGTGCTCGGTGTCGGTCCCGGGCGCGGCACCGGCCTGCTCTATGTCCTGTGTGGACTCGCGATCGCGATCACCGTCCTGGTCAGCCTGCGCCTGCCCCGGCTCGCTCGCTTCGACGTGGAGGTCGCCGACGCGCCACCCGACGACCTCGTCGGACTGCAGCAGTGGCAGGCGCGCAGTCGGGCCGCGGACGCGGCCGGACGGAAGGCGATCGATGCTGGTTAGCCCGCCCACCCGTTGGCCGCCGTCGCTGGTTCCGCAACGCGACGCGGCGCGCGGCTCGTGCCTGGTCGTCCTGGCTGACATCCGTACGGCTCTGGGCGACGAGACGCTGCTCGACAGCGTGGAACGGCACCGGCGCGACGCCTACCGGCGCGAGGAGGACCGGGTGCGGTTCGTGCTGGGCGCGAGTCTGGTGCGGATGCTCGCGGGTGAGGTCAGCGGCACCGATCCGCGCGACGTGACGGTGGCGCGGGACTGCCCGCGCTGCGGCGCCCCCCACGGTCGTCCGCGCCTGCCGGGCATCGACCTGCACGTGTCGGTCTCGCACTCCGCCGATCTCGTGGGCGTCGCGGCCACCGTGGCGGCCCCGGTCGGCCTGGACATCGAGGCCGTCGGCGCGGCGCCCGAGGACGGGGTGCGCGAACTGACCTGTACGGCCGCGGAGCCGATCAGCACGGACCGGGACTTCTACACGTACTGGTGCCGCAAGGAGTCGGTGGTGAAGGCGACCGGCGACGGGCTGGAGGTCCCGCTGACCGAGGTCGCGGTCAGCCCGGCCACGCAGCCGGCGCGGCTGGTCAGCTATCAGGGCCGGGGGCTGGCCGCGACGATGCACGACCTGGACGTCGGCGCCGGCTATGCCGCGGCGCTGACCGTGCTGGCCGACGCGCCTGTCGACGTCGCCCGGCACTGGTGGGCCGAGCCGGCCGACGAGCGTCGATAACACCGGAACACGCGAGATAGAGGAGTGGTCATGCGGCTGCTGTGTCTGCCGTTCGCCGGAGCGGGCGCGAGCTTCTTCCGCCCCTGGAGCAGGCTCGGCGTCGAGGGCGTCGAGGTGGTGCCCGTGCAGTTGCCTGGCCGCGAGCGCCGGATCGCCGAACCGCTCTACCAGGACGTCCACGAGGCGGCCGACGGCCTGCTGCCCGAGGTACTGGCCGACCTGCCCGACCCGGCCGAGCCGGTGGCGCTGTTCGGGCACAGCCTCGGCGCGGTGCTCGCCTACGAACTCGCCCACCGGCTGGTCGACGCGGGCCGTCCGGTGCACCGGCTCTTCGTGAGCGGCTCGCCCGGCCCCGGCGCGGAGCGCACGGAGCGGGCCAGCGATCTGGACGAGGAGAGCTTCGTGGCGCAGGTGGAGAAGTTCGCCGGCTACCGGCACCCCGCCTTCGACGACCCGGAGATGCGGGCACTGCTGCTGCCCACGCTCTATGCCGATGTGCGCATGCACGAGTCCTACCGGCCGCGGGCGGCAAAGCCGTTGCCGGTCCCGATCACCGCCATCCGCGCGGCCGACGACGGTCTGGTCAGCGCGGCGGAGAGCGCGCACTGGCGCGAGGCCACCAGCGCCGAGTTCGTCGCCGTCGAGGTGCCCTCGGGCGGGCACATGTATCTGACCGCCGACGGCCGGGTGGTGCTGGACATCGTGGCGGCCTCGCTCGCGGGTGGCACCGTGCCCGCCAACGCCGCGCACTAGGGGGATCCGTTGCGGCTACAGGGAAAGATCGCGATCGTCACGGGCGCCGCCCGTGGCGTGGGTCGGGCCTGCGCCACCCGGTTCGCGCAGGAGGGCGCCGACCTCGTGCTCGTCGACGTGGCGGGTGACCTGCCCGGCGTCCCCTATCCGTTGGGCACGGCCGACCAGTTGGAGGCCACCGCGAAGCTGTGCCGCGAGGAGGGCGCGGCGGTGGTGACCGTACCGGGGGACATCCGCGAGTCGCGCACGGCCGACGAGGCGGTCCGGGCGGCGCTGCAACGGTTCGGCACGCTGGACGTCCTCGTCAACAACGCCGGGATCGTGGCGCCGTCGGGCAAGCCGGTGCACGAGGTGACCGACGACGAGTGGCAGACGATGATAGACATCAACCTGTCCGGCGCTTGGCGGATGATCCGTGCCGCCGCGCCCGCCATGCTGGAACGCCGGCGCGGCAGCATCGTCAACATCGCCTCGACCGCGGGGCTCGTCGGCTACCGCCACTTCGCGGGGTACGTGGCGGCCAAGCACGGCCTCGTCGGTCTCACCAAGGCCGCGGCGCTGGACTTCGCCCCGCGGCAGGTGCGGGTCAACGCGGTCTGCCCCGGCTCCATCCGCGACGATCCCGCCGTCGAGGGGCGCATGCTCTCCGAGATCGCCCGCAGCCTCGACCTGCCGGTCGCCGACCATGAACGCACCTTCGTGGAGTCGCAGCCCATGAACGCGCTGATGGAGCCCGGCGACGTCGCCGACGCCGTGGTGTGGCTGGCCGGGGACGGGGCGGCCCGGGTCACCGGCAGCGTCGTCACGGTCGACGGCGGCTTCACCATCCGCTGACCCGGCGCCCGAGAAGGAAGAGACGCATGTCGGTAGACACATCAACGACCCGGGCGGTGCGGCACTCCGACCACCCGTCCCACGCGTTGCTGGTGCCACTGCCGCCCGGCCGCGGCGCGCACGACCTCACCGAGCGGCTGCGCGTGGCGACCGCCGACCTGGCACCCGCGCGCCTGTGGTGCGAGCGGCTGTCCGTGGTCCGCGACGACCCCCGTGCCGAGAGCCTGCGCGAGCGGGAACTGCGCCGGGCGGTGGCGGATGACGTGGCCGTACGCGTCGTGGTGCTCGACTACGCCGACGGCCTGGCCGACCTGGTCGTCTCCGCCCGGCGTGACCTGTTCGGCCAGACCGCGCTGGCCCGGCTCGCCGCGGCCCTGGCCGGCCCGGGAGAGCCGTCCGCGTGCGGGCCGGTCGCGTTGGCCCCGACCGTTGCCGAAACCGTCGCGTCGCCGGAGGTGCCCGCGTGGGGGCTGGGTGGGCGTCGCCATCGCGGCAGCGACGGTACGGTCACGATCGAGTGGAGCGCCGACCACGACCTGGTCGCCGCGCTCGCCGTGGTCCTGCGCCGCTACGACCCCGACCCGGTGCGGTTCGCGGTGGTGACCGCGGCCGCCGGCGCGGGTCCGGACGAGCAACGCCGGTACGGCGGCGAGGTCACCGACGAGACCCCGCTGCGCGACCTGCCGACGCTGAACGCGCTGCTGGCCGAGCCAGTGAGCGACGGGCCGGCCGATCGGGCCGCGATCGGCGTGCTGGTGGTCGAGGGCGCGGGTGGCTACGGCTTCGGCGCCACGGCGCCATTCCCCATCACGCTCGTCTGGCGGCGCGGGCCGGGCGGATCCGTCACCTGTTCCTATGATGGCGAATATCTGAGTCCAACGATCGCGGCGCAGTTCGCCAGCCATCTGGGCCGGGCGGCGCACGCGATCGCCCAGGACCGCGCCGCCCGTACGGACCTGCGGGTCGGGGACGTGCCGTTGCTGACCCCGGCGGAGACCGCCGCTGTGCTGGCCGCCGGCCGCACCCCCGCGCCCGTCGTCGCGTCGTCGGGCTGGGCACCGGCGCAGACCATCCACGCCGCGGTCGAGGCAGCGGCCCTGGCCACGCCCGATGCCATCGCCTACACCGACGCGAACGGCAGCCTCACCTACCGCGAGTTGTTCGAGACGGCGGGGACGGTGGCGGGCGCCCTGCGCGAGGCCGGCGTGGCGCCCGGCGATCGGGTCGGCGTCTGCCTGACCCGGGGCGCGGAGCTGATCGTCGTGCTGCTCGCGGTGCTGCGCGCGGGGGCCACCTACGTCCCGATGGACACCCGCCATCCCGTGCAGCGCCTGCAGTTCACGGCTCAGGATGCCGGCATCGGACTCGTGGTCACCGACCAGGACAGCTTCCCGCCACTGCCGGGATTGGCGGCGGTCCACCCCAGCCGGTTGCGCGACAGCGGCGCGAAGCCGCCGGTGGACGAGGCTCGTGCCGACGACCCGGCCTATGTCATCTACACCTCCGGCTCCACGGGCCGGCCCAAGGGGGTGCAGGTGCCGCACCGCAACGTGCTGGCCCTGCTCGCCGCGACCGCCAGCGACATGAAATTGACCAGCGCCGATGTCTGGACCTGGTTCCACTCCGCCGCGTTCGACTTCGCCGTCTGGGAGATCTGGGGCGCGCTGACGACCGGCGCCCGGCTCGTCGGGGTCTCCTACGAGACCAGCCGGTCACCGGAGGAGTTCTACGAGCTGCTACGCGAGCGGGGTGTCACGGTCCTCAACCAGACCCCGTCGGCCTTCGGTGCGCTGCAACGGGTCGACCGCGCCCGCCGCGAAGACCTGGCGCTGCGCCTGGTCATCTTCGGCGGCGAGACCCTCGACGCCGCCACGCTGCGGGACTGGTTCGAGACCCACCCGCACACCCGGTGCCGCCTGGTGAACATGTACGGCATCACCGAGACGACCGTGCACGTCACCACCAAGACGTTGGCGCCCATCGATGTTGCCGACCGTACCCGGTCGGTGGGTCGGGCGCTGCCCGGCTGGTCGGTGTCGGTGCGCGATCCGCGTGGGCGCCCGGTTCCGTTCGGCGTCGCGGGGGAGATCTACGTCGGGGGAGCCGGGGTCGCCGACGGTTACCTGCACCGCCCCGAACTCACGGCGGAGCGGTTCCTCGACGACCCGCACGGCGGGGGCCGCGTCTACCGCAGCGGCGACTACGGGCGACTGCACCCCGACGGCAGTCTCGACCATCTCGGTCGCATCGATAGCCAGGTGCAGCTGCGCGGGCACCGCGTCGAACTGGAGGAGATCCGCTCGGTGCTGCTGGAGGTCGCCGGTGTGCAGGCCGCCGCGGTGGTGCTCGGTTACGCGATCCCCGACGACCCCGAGTCGGCCCGGCTCGACGCCTACATCGTGACCGACGCCTCGGGCGGGCCGACCCCGGCCGAGGTGCGCCGCCGGGTGGGCGACTTCCTGCCCGAGTACATGGTGCCCAGCACGGTGACCGTGCTCGACGCCCTGCCGCTGACGGTGAACGGCAAGGTCGACGTCGCCCGGCTGCCGCGGCCCGGCACCGTGTCGGCGCTCCCCGTGCCCGACGAGCCGGCGCCGCAGGGGGACGGCGGCACGGGCGTGCGGGCGGCGCTGCGCCGGGTGTGGGCCGAGGTCTTCCAGCGGCCGGTCGGCGACGAGGACGACTTCTTCGAACTCGGCGGCAATTCGCTGCTCGCGCTGCGGCTCTCGGCCGGCCTGCGGGAGGCTGGTCTGCCACCGATCGCGATGCGCGAGCTGTATCTGCATCCGTGTATCGATGACCAGGCCCGGGTGCTCGAGTCCCGGATCGGCGAGGCCAAGATCGGTATTACACCGTAAAAACCCTAGGAAACGTCCAGATCGGGCATAGTGTTCCGAGCCAGGTTCGGGGCATGACGGAGAACGTGCCGCCGCGATCCCGTCGAACACCGCCCAGTCGGTGGTCGCGTCGATCCTCGCCAGCCGACAGCGCGAACGGGTCACGGCACCGGCCCGGTTAGGCTGGCGCCGTGACGCCGCAGGAACGTGCCAACCTCGCGCTGTTGCGCCGCGCCCGCGACTTCATGGACCGTGAGTACGCGCGCCCGCTCGACGTGGCCGAGCTCGCCCGCGTCGCGCTGATGTCGCCCGGACACTTCCAGCGGCAGTTCCGTGCCGCCTACGGGGAGACGCCGCACGCCTACCTCATGACCCGGCGCATCGAGCGGGCCAAGGCCCTGCTGCGCCGGGGCGACCTGTCGGTGACTGAGGTCTGCCTGGCGGTGGGGTGCACCTCGCTCGGCTCGTTCAGCGCTCGGTTCACCGAACTGGTGGGCCAGACCCCGACCGCCTACCGGGCCCGCGACCATGCCCCGCTCGCGAGCGTGCCCGGCTGCGTGGCGAAGACCCTGACCCGACCCACCCGGCGCCGCGCCGCGGCCCGCCGCTGACGGTGCCGCTGGCGACTAACGGTCCGGCCTGGGGCCGGCGCTGGCCTGGAAGGCGGCCTTCGCCGCACGCACGCGGTCGCGCGACTCGCCCGGCGCGGCACCGTCCACATTGAGCGGTGGGGCCAACGAGGCGATCAGGTCCAGCTCGACGGCGGCGGGGTGGTGATGCTCCGCCCAGGTCAGGCGCAGATGTTCGGTCATCCACGTGGTCAGCCGGGCCTCGTCGTCGGGGGTCAGCACCACCCGATCGGTCCAGACCGTCCGGTAGCCCTGTTCCTTGAGCAGCAGCCCGGCCAGCGTGCGCCGCAGTGTCGACGAGCCGGAGCGCTGGAGGTGGTTGCCGACGACGCGTCGTCGCAGGCTCTTCGCCAGGCCGAGGTAGAGCAGCCGCAGCTGCCCGTCCACGGGGTTGGCCAATCCGCCGAACTCGGCCCATCTGTCAACGCGACGAGCCCGAGGCGCACAACCCGGTCGGTGGGCTCGGCAACGCCATGCGTGTGCCCGCCGGCCTGCGGGTCATCGGCTGGGCGTCCGACCCGGACGGCAGGCCCGTCACCGTACAGGTCACTGTGGACGAAGCGGTGGCTGGTGAGGTGCCGGCGAACCGGCCGCGATCCGCTTCGACTGGAACCCGGCGGACGCCAACGCCACCAGCTTCCGCATCAGGCGCACCTTCGGCGGCAGTTGGAGCGACGTCACCTCACTGCGTCTACGAGCACACGTTCACCGGGCTCGCGCCAGGCCGGAACGTCCGCCTGTCCGTGCGCCCGCACGCGCCGGGATACGCGATCGGCACGGACATCTGGAAGGACCAGACCGACGGCGACAGCGCCCGGCGGTAGGGGCTGGGTTACCGTCGGGGACGATCCGATCATGGGCCACTGTGACGGGCGGGACGACACCGTCACCGTCTGACACCGGTACGCCAACCGTGGCGGGCCCTCTTCCCGGACGGCCCGCCACGTTCTGTGGTTCTCGCAATACGTTACGCCGACCACAGCGTGGGGCCTACCACACTAAAGCGAAGAAAATTCGCCATTCGGTCATCTCGTTCCTAGCCTTGGGGCCATGGCGGACACCCCTACGCCGCGCGGTCGGATCACCGTCCTGATCCCGGCACACAACGAGCAGAACATGATCGGGCTCGCGATCGAGTCGGTCCAGCGCCAGACCTGCGCCCCGGACGAGATCGTGGTCATCGCCGACAACTGCACGGACTCCACTGTGGACATCGCCCGTTCGTACGGCGTCACCGTGGTGGAGACCGTCGGCAACCAGCACAAGAAGGCGGGCGCGCTCAACCAGGTGCTCGACGAGTTGCTGCCGCGGGCCAGCGACCACGACAAGGTCATGGTCATGGACGCGGACAGCTTCCTCGACCCGAACTTCATCGAGGTCGCGCGCGAGTGGCTCGACCGTGGCGACGGCAAGATCTACGGCGGCATCGGCGGCACCTTCCGCGGCCGGCCGGCCGAGACCCCGCCGCGCCCTGGCCTGCGTGGCATCCTCGACCGCTGGGTGGCCTTCGCCCAGGCCAACGAGTACGCCCGCTACGCCCGCGACGTCGAGCGCAAGCGGGGCCGCGTGCTCGTGCTCACCGGCACCGCGACCCTGTTCAACGTGGCCGCGCTGCGGGCGGTCGTCGCCGCCCGGGCCGAGGGCAAGCTACCGTCGCGCGGCGGTGCGCACGTCTACGACACCGAGGTGCTCACCGAGGACAACGAGTTGACGTTCGCCCTGCGCCACGTCGGCTGGAAGGTGCGCAGCCCGCGCGGGTGCACGCTCACCACCGAGGTGATGCCGACCTGGTCGCAGCTCTACCGGCAGCGCCTGCGGTGGAAGCGTGGCGCGATGGAGAACCTGCGCCAGTACGGACTGAGCCGCTACACGGCCGAGCACTGGGGCTACCAGATCGTCGGCTTCCTGGGTATCGCGGCCACCTCGATCTACCTCATCAGTGTGATCGTGTGCCTCATCCTCGGCACGCTGCACCTGTACGCGTTGTGGATCGGCGTCACCATCGTCTTCATGGTCGAGCGGACCGTCACGGTCCGCCGCCGGGGGTGGCGCTCGATGTTGATCGCGTCGACCCTGTTTGTAGAGATGATATTCGATCTCTTCCTGCAGGCGACGCACCTGAAGGCTCTGGCCGACGCGGCGACCGGCCGCACGGCCAGGTGGTAAACCCGTCCACACAGAAGGAGTTCCCCGATGTACCCCTCCGCTGGCGCCGCGGGTGGCGCAGTGGCTGGCACCCTGATGCTGCCGGTCACTGGATTCAACGTGATGTGGTACGCGCTCGCGGCCTTCACCCTGATCTCCGCGGGGCTGGCCCTGATGCGGCTGGTGCCGAAGCGCCGCGGCTGATCCTGGCCCGTCCCCGGTCAGTCCCTTATGGACTGGCCGGGGACGGCTCCCCACCGTGTGGAGCGACCGACCGGTTAGGTTAGGGGCATGCCAGTCACCGTGTCCCGCTGCTTCGTGCATGTCCACGACCCCGACCTCGCGCTCGCCTTCTATCGCGACGCGCTCGGCCTCGAAGTGCGCAACGACGTCGACTCGGAAGGCTTCCGCTGGATCACTGTCGGCTCACCCGCCCAGCCCGACGTCTCGATCGTGCTATCGAACTACGTGAACGGCAGCCCCGCCGACACCGACGCGGTCTCCGCCCTGGTCGCCAAGGGCGCGCTCAACGGTGTGCACCTGTCGGCCGACGATCTCGACGCCACCTTCGCCCGGCTCAAGGGCGCGGGCGCCGAGATCGTGCAGGAGCCCGCCGACCAGCCGTGGGGTGCCCGGGACTGTGCCGTGCGCGACCCCTCCGGCAACCTGCTGCGCATCGACCAGCAGCCCCGCGCCGGACGTTAGCAATCCACGCTGAGCTGTGCGGGTGGCCGTCGTGAAGCTGCGCGACGGCCACCGCGCTCAGCCCTACAGCGTCTTGATGTCGGCAGCCTGCGGGCCCTTGGGGCCCTGGGTGATGGTGAAGCTGACCCGCTGGTTCTCTTCGAGGCTGCGGAATCCGCTGCTGCTGATCGCGGAGAAGTGGGCGAACACGTCGCCACTGCCGTCGTCGGGCGTGATGAAGCCGAAGCCCTTGTCGGCGTTGAACCACTTGACCGTGCCTGTTGCCACGCGCTCTCCTCTGGAGACTGTTCCGGTACGCACCGTGCGAACCGTGTCGCGGTGCTCATCAACGTGACCAAGAACTGACGCTTGGGTTCATACTCACCAAGCGCGATGCTGCTGCGGAGGCAAAGTATCCGAGAATCGTCACTGCAACCAGCCGACGGTATCACGCGCGGCGGCCGCATGCCGCGCGGTCAGCATTTGCTGGCCGGCGAGTTCCTTCCCGGAGGTTACCGCTGTGGCTCGACGACGAGTTCCTGCCAGCCCTGCTGCCCGCTCATCCAGGAATTTGCGAGAATCATTGCCGATGCCAGCCCCGGACACTGGTGCGCGGTCGACCGGCCGGTGTCGCCGCCGATGCGCGCCAGCACTTCCCAGCGTTCACCGTCGGTGCGAATGAAGACATCCCGCCGTCGCCGGCGGTCACTGTGACCGTTCCACCACTGACGCTCGACTCTCACCCGCTGACCCTACCGCCCCACTGCGGATCGGTGACCAAGATGATCTTGGAATTTCGTCGGAGCGATGGGCGATTCACCCCGGCTTGTGCCGGAACCCCTCGACGAACGCCGCTTGGTCGGGCCGGGTGGGATGCGGGGGCGGCTCAGCGGGAGCGGCGTCCGACCCGCGTCCTGGACGAGAACGCCGCCGCTCCCCCCGTCCTGGTCGCGGCCGGGGCTCCGGCCGTCGCAACGGTGGCCTGGTTGGTGTTCGCGGTCGTGCCGCGAGGTTTGCTCGCGCGGCCGGCGGCTCGGGGTTTCCTGCCGATCGGTGCGGTATCGACAGTGGACTCGTCCCGTGGCACCGCCTGGTAGGCCCGTTCGCCCGGCGCGAGCCGGTGCAACAGCGGGTCGCCGGGGCGCAGGCGGGTGGTGGTGGCCGAGATGCCGGCTCGTCGCGCGAGAAGACTCACGTCGGCGACCTGACTGTCCGTCATGAGGGTGATCACGGTGCCGTCGGCACCGGCCCGGGCCGTGCGTCCCGAGCGGTGCAGGTAGGCCTTGTGCTCCACCGGTGGGTCGGCGTGCACCACCAGCGCCACGTCGTCCACGTGGATGCCGCGAGCGGCGATGTCGGTCGCGACCAAGGTGCGCGCCGTGCCGTTGGTGAAGGCGCGCAGGTTGCGCTCGCGGGCGTTCTGCGCGAGGTTGCCGTGCAGCTCGACCGACGGCACGCCGGCCGCGTTCAACTGCTTGGCCAGTCGCTTCGCGCCGTGCTTGGTGCGCGTGAACATGAGCGTGCGTCCGGGTGCGGCGGCCAGATCGACCAGGATCGGCAGTCGTTCGTCCTCGCGGACGTGCAGCAGGTGGTGGCTCATCGTGGCCACCGGCGCGACCGCCGGGTCGACGCTGTGGGTGACGGGGTCGACCAGGAAGCGCCGCACCAGCACATCGACCGCCGCGTCGAGGGTCGCCGAGAACAACAACCGTTGGCCGCGCGGCGGGGTCCGCTCCATCAGCCACCGCACGGTGGGCAGAAAGCCGAGGTCGGCCATGTGGTCGGCTTCGTCCAGGACGGTGATCTCGATGTCGTTCAGGTTGGCGTGACCGTCACCGACGAGGTCGCGAAGGCGGCCGGGGCAGGCGACGAGAATGTCGACACCGGCGCGCAGCCCCCGGACCTGGCGGTCGGCTCCGACGCCGCCGAAGACCGTCATGGTCCGTAGCGACAGCGCGGCAGCCAGCGGGGCCATCGTGGTGTGGATCTGGGTCGCCAACTCCCTGGTGGGCGCGAGGATCAACGCCCGCGGGCGGCCGGGCCGGCGAGGCACAGACTCGTTCGTGAGGCGGGCGAGCACGGGCAGGACGAACGCGTACGTCTTGCCGGAGCCGGTGCGCCCGCGGCCGAGCACGTCGCGTCCGGCCAGGCTGTCGGGCAGGGTCGCGGCCTGGATGGGGAAGGGCTCGGTGACGCCGGCCTCAGCCAGGGCCGCGACCAGCGCGTCCGGCAGGCCGAGTTCGTGGAACGAGGTCCCGGGTCGAGGGGGCAGGGTCGTCGTGGTCGTGCGTGGGCGGGATGCCGCCATGAAATCTCCGAAGCTTGGCGTGAGCCGGCGCGCTCCAGATCGGCACGGAACCGAGGTCGACGTGCCGGTGGCCGGCTGGAAAGGGCGGACGGGGACGAACGCCCCGTCCCCGCAACAGTACACGGCCGCGTTCGCGCGGCAACGAAGACCACGCCGTACGGTGGCTGGCGGAGCAGCACGCGGCCCGGCCGGCAACGGCCCCGGTCAGTGCGGCTGCTGGCGCAGGATACAGAACTCGTTGCCCTCGGGGTCGGCCAGCACCACCCACGGCGCGTCACCCTGGCCGATGTCCACCCGTCGGGCGCCGTGGGCGAGCAGCCGAGTCACCTCGGCCGCCTGGTCGTCGGGGCGGAAGTCCAGATGCAGGCGGCTCTTCCCCTTCTTCGGCTCGTCGAGTCGGACGAAGTCCAACCCCGGCAGGCGATCGGGCGCGGGGCGGATCTCGTACTCGTCGTCGGAGGAGTAGACGACGACCCAGCCCAGAGCCTCGGCCCACCACTGTCCCAGGGCCGCGGGGTCGGTGGAGTGGACGATGACCTGTTCCCACTGCAACGTCATGCGGTGAGCCTAGGCCCACCGGCCGGGTCGTGGCGGTGGGTGAGCGGGGCCGCCGGTTCTGCGACGATGTCACGCGTGCAACCCTCGCCGACGCCGTTCTCCCACGTGCACGCGCCCAACGCGGCGCTGTACCGGGAGATCATGGGCGCGTTCCGGCGGGCCAAGGAGCGGTTCGCGGTGCACCTGCGGCCGGAGGACATTCAGGCCGAACTCGACCCGCCACCCGATCTGGAGACGCTGACCACCGCCCTGGCCCGGCTCGTCGAGTGGGGCAACCTGCGGGCCGACCCGGACACCGGGCGGGTCACGACGGTGGAGGACTTCCACCGTGCCCGGTACCTCTACCAGCTCAGTGCGGAGGGGGAGGCGGTCGAGCAGGCGCTGGCGGTCTACGAGCGCGTGATGAGCCGGCAGGCCGTGCTGCAGTCGGTGGCACTGTCCGACATCGCGGCCCAGTTGCGGGCGCTGCTCGAGGTGGCGCGGGAGAGCGAGTGGTCGGGGGCGCCCCCGGACGCGGCGAAGACCCATCTCCTGCTGCTCAGCGTGACCGAGCGGTTCGTGGGGCTGGCCGACAACGCCCAGGCGTTCATGTCATCACTGCGGCGCACGGTCGACCTCGCCGACGCCGGCCTGGAGGAGTTCCTCGCCTACAAGGAGCGCCTCATCGCCTATCTGCAGCGGTTCATCAGCGACCTCGCCAATCGAGGCGCCGAGATCGCCGGCCTGACCATGGAGATCGACCAGATCGGGGTGACCCCGCTGCTGGAGATCGCCGCCCGCCGGGACGCGACCGACGCCGCACCCGGGATGGGCTCCCCGGTCTCCGCTGTCCAGCCGACCCTGGACGACGCGGCCCGCGACGACGCGGCCCGCGACGACGCGGCCCTGGACGACGCGCGGGCGTCGCTGGACGCTGCCGACGACGCCGTCACGGTCGCCTACCGCCAGGCGTTGCAGCGCTGGACCGAACGGTGGAACGGGCTGCGGGCCTGGTTCGTCAGCGTCGATGCCCGGCGGCAGTCGCAGGCCAAGTTGCTGCGATCGGCGGCGATCTCGGCGATCACCCAGCTCGTCGACGCCGCCCGAGCCATCAACGACCGCCGCTCCGGGCGTTCGGACCGGTCGGCCGACTTCCGGGCGCTGGCGCTGTGGTTCGCGCAGGCCCCCGACGACGCGTCGCGTCACCGGCTGTGGCAGGCCGCTTTCGGCCTGGGCTCGGCCCGGCACCTGTCGGTCAGCGCGGAGACCCTGCAGGCGTGGCAGGACGCCCCGCCGGCCGCGAGCGCATCCTGGCGTTCGGTGGCGCCGGTCGAGATCAGCCCGCAACTGCGGCGTACCGGTTCCTACGAGCGGCGCGGCCAGCCCAACAAGGTCATCGATCGGTCGACCGCCCGACGGCTGCTCGCCGAGCGGGCGCAGGAGGAGTCCGCGCAGATCGCGGCCGCCCGAGCCCGCCTGGTCACCCCGGCGCCCGCTCTGCTGTCGAGCTTCCAGAAGCTCGACGCCCGCGAGTTCCGGCTGCTGCTCGCCCTGCTCGGTGACGCGCTCGCCTCCCGGACGCCGGGCGACGACCACGTCACGACCACCTCGTCGGACGGCACGATGCTCGTGCGGCTGTCCGTGCTGCCCGACGCCCCGATGGTCGAGCTGCACACCCTCGACGGCGTGCTGCGCGGGCCGGAGCACCTCATCGAGATCGTCGATCTAACCACAATGGACAGTTCGGTCGGGGTCCGATGAGGCGCGGCAGCATTCCCGACGAGCACGAGGCCCAGCTCCGTCAGGCCGTACGGGCGCTGCTGGCCCGCCCGCTGCTCGTCGCCGGTGCGCACGCCCAGGGCGCGCGGTCGGGCCCGCATCCTCAGACCGCGAGCCCCGACGAGCAGACCTTCCGCCTCGTGCGCGCGCACGCCGCCGAACTGCGGGCCTGGTTCGACCGCGAGACCGGGTGGCGCCTGCATGTCGACGCGCACGGCGCCCGGCTGTTCAAGACGGCCGTGGCCCCCGACGACACCCGACCCGCCCGCGACCGGGGCGCGACCCCGTTCGGGCGACGCCGCTACGTCCTGCTCTGCCTGTCGCTGTCGATCCTGGAGCGGGCCGAGAGCCAGATCACCCTCGGCCGCCTGGCGGAGCAACTGCTGGTCGCGGCGGCCGAGCCGGACTTCGCCAGCGCCGGCATCACCTTCAACCTCGACCGTCGGGACGAGCGTTCCGACCTGGTCTCGGTGGCGCGACTGCTGCTGGAGTGGGGAGCGTTGCGGCGGGTCGCCGGCGACGAGGAGGCCTACGTGGGCCATGCCGGTGACGTGCTCTACGACGTGGACCGTCGCGTTATCGCGAGCCTGCTCACCGGGACCGTCGGTCCGTCCACAGTGGAGTGCGTGGCGTTCGAGGACCGGCTGGCCGCGCTGCTGGCCGAGCCCCGGCCCGACACCGAGGAGCTGCGCAACCGCGCCCTGCGGCACGCGCTGACCCGCCGTCTGCTCGAGGAACCCGTGGTCTACTACGACGACCTCAGCGCCGACGAACTCGCCTACCTGCGCAGCCAACGCGCCCAGATCGTCAGCCGCATCACCGAGCTGACCGGCCTCGTCGCCGAGGTGCGGGCCGAGGGCATCGCCATGGTCGACCCCGACGACGAGCTGACCGACGTACGGATGCCGGCGCAGGGGACCGAGAGCCACCACACCCTGCTGCTGGCAGAACACATCGCGGCGGCACCCGCCGGCCTGCGGTTCAGCCGCCTGGCGGAGCTGACCCGGCAACTCGCGCACCAGCACGAGTCGTTGTGGCGCAAGGACACGATCAAGCCCGGTGCCGAGCACGCGCTCGTCACCCAGGCCGTCGAAACCCTCCGGGCGCTGCGGCTGGTCACCGTCGTCCCCGGCGACGACCCCCTGGTCGTGGGCCGGCCGGCCATCCATCGGTTCAAGGTGGCGCGGCCGCAGCTGGCGGGATCCACAGTGGAGGCATCATGAGCGACCTGCCCGCGCCGTCGCCGGGACGGTGGCGGCCGCTGCGCATCGGTCTGGTGGACCTCTTCTACTACGACATCGAGGAGTTCCACTTCCACAAGGGAAACCTGTTACTGCGCGGCAACAACGGCACCGGCAAGTCCAAGGTGCTGGCCCTGACGATGCCGTTCCTGCTCGACGGTGAGCTGGCGCCCCACCGTGTCGAGCCGGACGCGGACCGCACCAAGCGGATGGAGTGGAACCTGCTGCTCGGCGGTCGCTACGAGCACTCGGAACGCATCGGCTACACCTGGATGGAGTTCGGCCGGGTCGACGCCGACGGCACCGAGCAGTTCACGACGATCGGCTGCGGGCTCAAGGCGGTCGCCAACCGGGGCATCACCCGGCACTGGTTCTTCGTCACCTCGGCGCGCATCGGGCCGGAACTCTCCCTGCTCACCCCGGCCCGCACCGCGTTGACCCGCGAGCGGCTCAAGGAGGCCATCGGCGAGCGCGGCATGGTCTACGACCGCGCGGTGGACTACCGGCGCGCGGTCGACGAGGCGCTGTTCGGGCTCGGCGCCCGCTACGACAGCCTGGTGTCGCTGCTCATCCAGCTACGCGCGCCGCAGCTGACGAAAAGACCCGACGAGAAGCTGCTGTCACGCGCCCTCACCGACGCCCTGGCCCCGCTCGACGAGAACCTCGTGGCGCAGGTCGCCGACGCGTTCCGCGGCCTCGACGAGGAGCGGGAGATCCTGACCGGACTGCACGAGGTGCGCCGGTCGGCCACCGAGTTCCTCACCGTGTACGGCCGGTACGCCCGTACGGCTGCCAAGCGCAAGGCCAAGGCCCCTCGCACCACCCACAGCCGGTACGAGGAGCTGAGCCAGCAATTGTCGCGGGCGCGGGCCGACCTGGCCGACGCGCAGCGGCGTCTCGCCGCCGCGGAGTCGACGCTGCGCGAGTTGGCGACCCGGCGTGCCGAGCTGGAGGCCCGGCAGCGCGCTCTCCAGGAGAGCCCCGAGGCGCGGTCGAGCGACGAACTCGCCCGGGCCAAGAAGCTGGCCGACGAGCTGGCCGGGGCGGCGCGGCGCCGGGCGGAGGACGTCCAGCGGGCCGAGGCCGACGCTGGGAGGCGCCGTCGCGAGGTCGATACCTGCCGCCAGGCGGTGGAGCGGGCCGCGAAGGAGGTGCAGGCCGCCCTGCGCCGCGCCGGCGAGGCCGCCGTCGCCGCCCGGGTCGACGAGCGGCACCGCACCCGCGTCGTCGCCGGCCTCGACACGCGGGCCAACCCGCAGGCGTACCAGCGCGCCCGCCGGGCCGGCGACGAGACGGTGCAGTGGCGGCGGCAGACGCTCGACCAGCTCGAATCCCTGGTCCTGGCCGTGGAGAAGGCCGCCGCACAGGTTGCGCGGGCGCAGGAGGACGAGGACGCGCGGCGCGGCGCGGTGGCCGAGGCTGCCGGCCGGGTCGCGGCGGCCGACGAGGGCGTCAGCGCGGCGGCGCAGGCGCTCGTCGCGGACCTGCACGCCTACTTGTCCGCGCTGACGCTGGTGCGCCTGGCCGACCCGGCCACCGTGTTGTCCACAGTGGAGGAATGGGCGGTCACGATCGAGGGGGAGAACCCGGCGGCGCGGGCGGTGCACGAGGCGGCCGACGCGGTGACCCGCGACCTGGCCGGCCGGCGGGCCGACGCGTCCCGCGAACGGCAGGCGGCGCTCGCCGAGATCGACCGCGTCGACGCCGAACTCACCCGCCTGCGTGAGGGCGGCCACCCGGCGCCACCCGTCCCGCACACCCGCGATGCCCGGTCGCGGGAGGGCCGGCCCGGCGCGCCGCTGTGGCAGGTCACCGACTTCGTCGACGGTGTCGCCGATGCCGACCGAGCGGGGTTCGAGGCGGCGCTGGAGGCGTCGGGGCTGCTCGACGCGTGGCTGTCGCCCGACGGCGTGCTGCTCGATGACGACGACGTCGTCCTGGTCGCCCGGGCGGTGCCCGGCGACGGGGGACTCACGACGGTGCTCCGCCCGGCGATCAACCCGGAGGGCGGTGCCGCGGCCCTGTCCGAGGCGACCGTGGCCGCCATCCTCGCCGGCATCGGGCGGGGACCACACTCCACTGGGGACACCTGGGTGTCGCCGGACGGAACGTTCCGCGTGGGGATGCTGGAGGGCCGGTGGGGCAAGCCGGCGGCCACCTTCATCGGCGAGGGGGCGCGGCAGGCCGCGCGCCAGGCGCGCATCGCCGAGTTGGAGCAGGAGCGGGAGTTCCACGAGTTGGTCGCCGCCGAGGCGGCGACGCGGGTGTCCGAACTGGACGATCAACTGTCGGTGGTGGCGAGCGAGCGCGCGGCCCTGCCCGGCGACCAGGCGTTGCGGGACGCGCACACGCGGGCCGAGCTTGAACGCGCGGCCCTGCAGCGCGCCGAACAGGCGCTGGCCGACGCGATCGCCAGGGTCGCGCAGGCCCGGGCCGCCGCCGACGCCGCGCAGGCCGCGGCCATGGAGTTCGCCGGTGACGTCGACCTGACGCCCGACCGGTCCGCCATCGCGCAGGTGGCGGCGGCGCTGCAGGAGTACGCTGTCGCGCTGGCCGGCCTGTGGCCCGCCCTGACCGCCCGGGACAACGCGGCCCAGGCGCTGGCCGGCGCGGAGCATGAGCTCGCCACGGCGCTGGAGCAGCTGGACCGGGTGGCGGAGGAGCACCAGCACGCGGTCGAGCAGGCCGCCGCCGCGCACGAGCGGTACGCCACGCTCGAAGCCACCGTGGGCGTCGCGGTCCGGGAACTGCAACGCCGCGTCGACGCGCTCGCCGAGGAGTTGCGCGCCCGCGACCGGGCCGAGGCCGAGACCCGGGCGGTGAAGGAGGCGGCGCTGGCGGACCAGGGCCGGGCCGGCGGCCTCATCGACGCACACTCCCACGAGATCGAGCGCATCGAGGAGGAGCGCCGCTCGGCGATCGAGGGCCTGCGCGCCTTCGCCGCCACCGGCCTGCTGCGGTTGGCCTGCCCCGAGGTCGAGCTGCCTGACCCCTCGGCGGAGTGGGCGCCCACGCCCGCCGTCGCCCTGGCCCGCGCCGTCGACCGCGCACTGTCCGATGTGGACGACAGCGAGCGCCGCTGGGAGCTGGACCAGCAGCACGTCAACGCCGCGCACAAGTCGCTCGCCGACGGCCTGTCCCGGCACGGCCACCGCGCCTCGCTGACCGTACGGGATGACGCGATGCTGGTCGATGTCACCTTCCAGGGGCGTACCCAGCCGGTCGCCGACCTGCGCTCCGCGCTCGACGACGAGATCGAGGCCAGGGAGCGGGTCCTCTCCCAGCGGCATCGCGAGATCCTGGAGAACCAGCTCGTCAGCGAGGTCGCCGCGAGCCTGCAGGAGCTCGTGTCGGCCGCCGAGGCGCAGGTCAACCAGATGAACGCGGAGCTGGCCGCGCGGCCGACCTCCACCGGCATGAAGCTGCGCCTGCGCTGGGTCGTCTCGCCGGACGCGCCCGCCGGGCTCGCCGTGCTGCGCGACCGGCTGCTGCGCCAGAGCGCGGACGTCTGGACCGAGGAGGACCGTCGCCGGCTGGGCGACTTCCTTGAGGAGCAGATCAAGGCCGAGCGGCTGCGCGACTCCGCCGCGACGTGGGTGGAGCAGCTCACCAACGCCCTGGACTACCGGTCGTGGCACGAGTTCCGCATCGAGCGCCATCAGGACGGCCAGTGGCGCTCGGCGACCGGCCCGGCCTCCGGCGGCGAGCGGGTGCTGGCCGCGAGCGTGCCGCTGTTCGCCGCCGCGTCGTCCTACTACGCCTCGTCGGCCAACTCGAAGGCGCCGCGTCTCATCGCGCTGGACGAGGCGTTCGCGGGGGTGGACGATGACGCGCGGGCCAAGTGCCTGGGGCTGCTCGCGACGTTCGACCTGGACGTGATGATGACCAGCGAGCGCGAGTGGGGCTGCTACCCGGAGGTGCCGGGCCTGGCGATCGCGCAACTGTCCCGTCGGGACGGCATCGACGCCGTCCTGGTGACACCGTGGCGCTGGGACGGCAGCGTCCGCGTGCCGCTGCCCCGGCCCGAACCCTACGTGCCGGAGCCCGTGGCCGCTCGCACCGCGCAGCCCGACCTCTTCTCCTGATGTCCACAGCAGACGCGTCCACAGTGGACATCGAGCGGTTGCGTAAGGTGCTCGGTGGTGAGGAGCTGCGCTGGGTGGTGGAGCGGGTGCGCCTGCGGCTGGAGCAGGGCCGGCCACTGGCGGGCTCGATCACGTTGGCGGAGGCGAGCGCCGACCAGCGGCGGGCCGTGGACGGGTTGCTCG